>Ga0206129_10000015_pt1 | contig 292853 bp, 250 predicted proteins | sample Helgoland_Spring_8_FD_148616 | JGI IMG/M metagenome (GOLD analysis project Ga0206129, IMG submission 148616) | Pelagic subsurface seawater microbial communities from Kabeltonne, Helgoland, North Sea - Helgoland_Spring_Bloom_20160502_2 | ecosystem: Environmental > Aquatic > Marine > Epipelagic...
CACTTCTAATTCTCCCCTAACCGCTTGAAGTCGGATTATGGATTTGGTTTCAAATCCCTTGTTTAAAAATTCAAGTGCAGCTTCTGGATGAAAAATAAGTTGATTGTCCATGATGATTGGGAATCCCAATGAACTCCTAATATCCGATAGGTCCCGTATAAACTGAACCTGGTCCATTTGACCCCATTCTTCAGCGCGTATTTCTGTTTCAAAAAGGCTGTTGTTAACGGCTTCTCTAAATATTGAAAAATCCGCTTCTTTGACAATGTTAACGCCAATGGAAGAGCCTTGGTTGGCAGACTTTACAACAAGTGGAAATCCTACTTGGTCTTTTGCGTTTTCATAAAACCCTCGTGGGTCGTTTGCCCATTGGTCTTTGGTTAAGCGTAAATATTTCGGCCCCGGGTAGCCTTTGTCCATCATCCAATCTTTCTGTACGGCTTTGTTCATACCGAGAGCTGAAGGCAGGATTCCTGAACCTGAATAAGGTATTCCATACCATTCGAGCAAGCCTTGAACGTTACCGTCTTCTCCACGTTCGCCGTGCAACGCAAGAAATGCAAAATCTATTTGACTGGATAATTTACTTGGTTCGATTACCTCCCCAATTTCCGTAAGCATTTTTAAACGGTCGACTTGGGAAAGCTCAATACTTTCAGAGTAGATTTGATAATCGTTAGGTGACGTAGGTAAAAAGGAAACAGGCGGATAAAAATCTCTTATTGTTCCTCTATAGATATACTGCCACTTTAGTGACACCAGGTTACCAAACTCATCAACAAATATGGCCACTGGTTCAAACAGCTCTTTGTCCAAATTATCATACACGGTTCTTCCTCCAGCAAACGAAACTTCTCGTTCACGTGAACTACCTCCGAAAAATATCCCAACTTTAATACGATGTGAACTCACTTATTTACGTGTTGTAGGCATTAACTATCGCCTGATTGTCAATTCATTAACTAACAACTGATGTCTTTTGTTGTTTATCAATTCACTTTATCTTGAATTTGATTAAACTTGCAGACTTCCTTGTTGGAACAATAATTGAAATCTATCTTAACAAAAACAAGAAATGAAGAATATAGTTATCGCCATTACCATTTGCTTAACAGCTATAGCCGCAAAGGCTGATGTAAAAGACAGTACAACAGCTAAACAAACATTACCTGCTGTTACTTTAAAGAACACTGAGGGTAAAAATGTTGATGTTTCAGAATATGCAAAGAATGGCAAAATCACGATTATATCTTTTTGGGCTACATGGTGTAAACCTTGTATCAAAGAATTAAGAAACCTTAACGACTTACTTGACGATTGGATTGAAGATTATAATGTTGAGCTCGTAGCGGTGTCTGTAGACGACAGTAGAAACTCAGCACGGGTAAAACCTTTCTCTGACGGACAAGGATGGGACTTCGATATATTATTAGATCCAAACGGAGAACTACAAAGAGATTTGAATGTTACCAATCCTCCTGTGACACTTCTTGTTGACCAAAACGGCAAAATCGTATACACGCATACAGGATACCTCGAAGGCGATGAACTAGATTTAGAAGACAAAATCATCGAACTACAAGACAACGACAAGGTTGAAGAAGTAGAGCAAGAGGATACGGATGTAGACAAAGAATAGATTCCAATGGAATATAAAAAAGGCACGCATTACATCGTGCCTTTTTTTATGCCTTTTTTAAAGCTGGATTCAAAAACCCACCTTCCAATTTAGTTTTTAGAAACTTCCCAGTATGGGTATCGCTTTTTGCCAAGTCTTCAGGTGTTCCTTCAAACACCACTTGTCCACCAGCTTTACCGCCATCAGGGCCAAGGTCTATAACCCAATCAGCAGACTTTACAACGTCCAAATTGTGTTCAATGGTGATTACGGTATTGCCACTATCAACCAATGCGTTCAATGACTTTAGTAGCTTTTGAATATCGTGGAAGTGCAAGCCTGTAGTTGGCTCATCAAAGATGAACAGGGTATGCGTTTGACTATTATTTTTTCCTAAAAATGAAGCCAGTTTGATTCTTTGAGCCTCACCACCACTTAAGGTATTAGACGACTGCCCCAAAGAAACGTATCCCAATCCAACATCTTGAAGTGGTTTCAATCGTTTCAGGATCAACGATACGTCTTTAAAAAAGTCCATTGCGTCATCAACAGTCATGGACAACACATCATGAATGCTTTTACCGTTATACGTAACCTCTAAAACTTCCTGCTTAAAACGTTTACCGCCACAAACCTCACAAGGCAAATGCAAGTCTGCCATAAACTGCATTGCTATAACCTCTTCTCCTTCGCCTTTGCAATTGTCGCACCTGCCACCCTCAACGTTAAAAGAAAAGATAGAGCCTTTATACCCGCGTTGTTTCGACAACACTTGTTCGGCAAACAGGTCTCGTATGGCATCGTATGCTTTTACATAAGTAACCGGATTGGAACGTGAAGACTTTCCAATCGGATTTTGATCAATCATTTCAACCGCTTGAATCGTTTTTATATCGCCAACAATACCGTCTGATTCGCCTGGTTTGATACCGGCGTATTGATCGAGTGATCTTAACATCAATGGATAAAAAACACCCTTGATTAAACTCGTTTTCCCAGAACCAGAAACACCAGTGACAACGGTTAATGCCGACAACGGAATTTTTGTGGTTACCCGTTGTAGATTATTAAACCGGACATTTTTGACTTCAACAAAATTATTCCACTTACGTCTTTGCTCTGGGATTTTTATCTCTCGCACATTATTCAGGAATTCAGAAGTTAACGTACTTGACGACATCATATCGCTGAACGTACCATTAAACACGACTTCCCCTCCATTGGTTCCAGCAAAAGGTCCAATGTCTATTAATTCGTCGGCAGAGTTCATGAGTTCTTCATCATGCTCTACCACAACGACTGTGTTACCAGCCTTTTGCAATTTCTTTAATACCTTTATCAATCGCTCGGTGTCGCGCGAGTGCAAACCGATGCTAGGTTCGTCTAAGATGTATGTTGACCCAACTAAACTACTTCCAAGAGAAGTTGCTAAATTGATTCGTTGAGATTCTCCTCCAGACAAACTATTCGACAAACGATTTAAGCCGAGATACCCAAGTCCAACATCTGACAGAAAGTCTAAACGCGCATATATTTCAGTCAATAATCGACTGGCTATCTTTTGATCTGTTTTACTAAAGCTAAATACTTGAAAAAAAGATTTTGCTTCATCTACCGTTAAAAGCAATACCTCCGACAAGGATACTTTATTTGGTGTATCTCGTGAATGAAACGGTAGTTCTGTTTCACTAACAATCTTCACAAAATTGGAGTCATGCCTTAACCGTGTGCCTTTACAATCAGGGCAGATTGTTCTCCCACGGTATTTCGCGAGCATCACTCGATATTGAATTTTGTATGAACTCTCTTGTAAAAACTTCACAAAAACATTGATACCTTCAACATTATCGTCACCTTGCCATAAAAGGTCCTTCTCCGATTCTGACAATTCCAAATAGGGTTTATGAATGGGGAACTTTTCAGGATCCACATTTTTCATAAAAGCCTTTTTCCATTTACTTAACGATTCACCACGCCAAGGTGCAACAGCTCCTTCAAATAAAGACAAGCTGCTGTCTGGTATCACTAAAGATTCGTCAATACCTATTATCGTGCCAAAACCTTGACACGTTTTACACGCACCATAAGGGTTATTGAAACTCAAAAAGTTAATCGTAGGTCGTTCAAATTGCATACCGTCCAATTCAAATAAATTGGAGAACTCAGTTTGCGATGTTGCATCACCTGTTGTAATCTGAATGGTTAATATTCCTTTACTTTCAAAAAAAGCCGTTTGCACCGAATCACTCAAGCGCTGCAAATACTCCTCATCGGTTTTGGATTCCACTAATACGCGATCAATCAAAAGAAACAAGTCTTTACTGCGTACTTTAGTTTCTTTAAAATCTGAAATTTTGACTACTTGGTCTTTATACAGGAGTCTACTGTAGCCTTTTTGTACTTCTAAATCCAGTACCTCAACCAGCTCCTTTGCATTTTCGAAAGGAATAGAAGTCAGGATATACACCTGATCATCCGGATTGGCCTCGTTTAAAATATGGTCTACTACATTCTGCGGTGTATGGCACTTCACTTCTCCTCCAGAAATTGGTGAAAACGTTTTTCCTACACGGGTAAATAGTAGTTTTAAGTAATCGTAAATCTCTGTTGACGTAGCAACGGTAGATCGCGGGTTACGCGTATTCACCTTTTGTTCAATCGCTACACAAGGCGTTAAACCTTTTATATGATCCACTTCTGGTTTGTCAAGCTTACCAAGAAACTGCCGTGCATAGGACGATAAACTTTCTACATATCTACGCTGCCCTTCTGCGTACAAGGTGTCAAAAACAAGCGACGACTTACCAGAGCCACTAACTCCTGTAACAACGGTAAATTTATTTCGCTTAATCTGCACATCAATGTTCTTTAGATTGTGCATCCTCGCCCCAACAATATCTATTACTTTTTCAGATTTGTATCTCATGATTTTACTAACAACAAAATAACTCAATTGCTTTGTTTTTTAATCTAGATGATTGGAATAATATTTTGAAATTCGAATTCAATTCGCTATCTTAGTATTTCATTTAAAGCACAAAAGCCTATACAGTATACCTCTACTCTACAATTTTTATTTACAATCGACTGATTACCAGTCACGTAACACATTAGGAGGTATATATGAGCGAACAAATCAAAGACCGTGCTTTAATCAAGCAGTACATTCAAGGTAATGAAGCATGTTTAGAAATGCTTATCAATAAGCATAAAAACAAAGTGTTTACTACGATATTATTAATCGTAAACGACACATACATTGCTGAAGACTTATTCCAAGAAACATTTATCAAGGTTATTAAAACCTTCAAATCTGGGAAGTACAACGAGGAAGGCAAGTTTTTACCATGGGTTGTGCGCATCGCTCGTAATTTGGCTATTGATCATTTCAGAAAATCTAAACGTATGCCTACGATAACTTCTCAAGACGGGGAAGATATTTTTAGGACTATCGAAATTGGCGAAAGCAACAGAGAAGAATCATTCATTCAAAACCAACGAGATGATACCGTGAGACAAATCATAAACATGTTACCAGCAGAGCAGAAAGAAGTTCTTGTACTACGTCATTATGGTGATATGAGTTTTAAAGAAATTGCAGAACTAACTGGGGTAAGTATAAATACCGCACTGGGAAGAATGCGTTATGCTTTAAATAACATGCGAAAAATTATTTCAGAAAAATCAATAACACTGCAATAATTGTGTAATGCCGACGTTCATGAGGTAAAGAAACTAATTTCACTTTATGGATTACAGCTCTACTCTAAATTCTCTTATTCAACTTTCATACTCAGAACTCACTAATAATGAGCGCTCTATAGTGCTTGATAAAATGTCTGAATCTGATGAACTGTGTGATACCTTTAGTCAAATTGAACAAATTAAATCCGTTCTTGACACTGAAAAATATAGTCCCAATCCAACTTCGGTAAAAATAATTTTAGAAGAATCACAACGTTCTGAATTAGAAATGCACTAGACCATTCCTTCGGCCTGTAGTATTTCAGAAAGTCTTTCTACCACTAGTGGTTTACATATAAATCCGTGAACGATATCATACGTCTCTGATTTTTGTATGTCTTTGTTATTGATTGATGAAGACAACATATAGACACGTACTTTTTGCTCAAACTTATTATAGGCATCTAGAAAATCCCAGCCATTCATTTTGGGCATATTGATGTCTAGAAATATCATCTCTGGTTGTGTACCACTATTCTCTTCAAGCATCTTCAAAGCACTCTCGGCAGACGTAAACGCCTGAACAGGAATGTTATCTGCCACAATACTTATTACCCGAGTGTTGATCAGATTTTGAATCTCATCGTCGTCAATCAAATAAATCATTGTTACTTACTAAAGTTCTTAAACGTCACAGTAAAAGTAGTACCATCTCCATATTTAGACTCCACTTTAATTTTACCTTTTAATTTGTCCATCGTCTCTTTAACGATATACAACCCAATTCCAGTTCCTTTCGAATTCGAACTAGCTCTATAAAACAATTCAAAAATTGCCGTAAGGTGCTCTTTTTCTATACCTATACCGTTGTCGGCCACAGTGATTTTTGCTTGTTTAGCATCAGCAACTACATCGATATTTAAAAAACAATCTGGCTTCTCTGGGTCCATATATCTAACCGCATTCGAAACGAGATTATTCATAACAACAGAGAGTCGATTTAAATCTGTAACAAACTTTCCTGGCTGTTTAACCTTGATAGAAATCGCTAACTTTTCTGCATTTTCCGAGAAACGATATTGATCAACAACTTCATTTACAAATTCATCCAGGTTGATTTCATCTTTAGACAAGCCTAGACGAGAATTCCGAGAATAGTCAACAATGCTCTTAATAAACTCATCAAGCTTTTCTAAACTCTTCTCTTGAAGGCCTATATAATGTGACGCAGTATCAGAAATCTCTTCCATGCGTATAAGCTTAACCAAGCCCATAACGTTGGCAATAGGTGCTCTCAAATCATGCGCAGCACTGTAGACAAATTGATCTAACTCCTGGTTTATCTTAATGAGCTCCTCATTTTGCTTTGTTATTTTTCTTTCTGCGGTTTTACGTTCTGTAATGTCTTCGATAATGGTAACGTTTCCATAATGATTTCCACCATCATCGTACAACGCACTGGAGGCTGTTTGCGCTACAATTCTTTTACCCGATTTAATTTTGTATTCCTTCTCCACCGAAACATACCGTTTCAAACCTGAAGCAAAGTCTTCTGATATTTGGTCGTTCAGTTTTCTATAGGAAGGAACCAACATATTATTCTCTTTAATGGTTTGCATGTCTTCTTCCGTGTAGCCAAACATCTTCGTAAATGATTCGTTGATTTTCACCATGTCTTTTTCGTAGTTGGTATACACTACTGCCAAGCTATTGCTGTCAAACATGGTACGGTATCGCTCTTCACTTTCACGTAAGGCTTTTACAGAGTCCTTTAGGTCTGTTATGTCTTGAATCCCATACAACAAATCTCCCTTCCCTCCTATATCGGTGAAATGAACATTTATATTCAGATTCCGCATCTCGCCATAATTGTTTTTAATCAAAACTTCGCAAGTAAAGCTATCAAGCTTATTCTTAATGGCTCCAAATAATTTCGCAGCCAAATCCTCAATTCCTTCATGAATATATCGCAATGGCTCAAAATCTGCTGGGTCCATATCATGCGCTAAACCAAAGATATCCCCCGCCTTAATGTTAAAACGAGTAACCAAACCAATATCCTCTTTATGTTCTTGTATTACTTTGTTGAAGTCATAATTGGCCGCAATCACAGATTTTATTAGGTTAGGTGCGCTCACTTCAACCCAACCAATAGAATCACTATTAAAGAAATGCTTATACCGCCGTTCTTGGTCAAGCATCTTATTTTCTGACTCGACTTCGTCGGTAATATTTTGGGCATAGATGATAATTCCACCAATAGTTGCTTCATCCACATACCAGGGCTTCACATCCCATCTGCACCACGCCGGATTTCCGTTTTCGTCTGTGAATTGGTCACGTTTCATACTTGACGGACTCCCTTTAAGCGCTTGCTTATGCTGCAATTTCCAACGTAATGGCGTCTGCGGGTTTAACTCATAATGGTTTCTACCGATAATGTCTCTACCGTACTTAGTTGGAAAAGTTTCAATCCATTCGTCGGCAACAAACAAATAATTCATATTGTTGTCGAGCATGGCCACGGGCATGGGGCTATCCCTAACAAAAGCACGTAAATAATTCTCTTGTTGCTCTCGTATGGCTTGATTTATATTGCTCTCAAACTTTAATTCATTTTCTTCAACTTTTTTCGACACATCATGTTTCAGTGAGATATCAATCACACTGCTTCTGATGAATGTTCCGTTTTGTGTAGGTAGTTTAAAAACACTCACTTCACAAGGCAATAGGGTGCCATTCTTCTGTCGTATCTGCCATTCAAACACAACACGTTTATTGGCCTGAACACATTGTTTTAAATGACTTGTTGCCACTTCAGTGGCGTCTTTACCATCTTGCATCGAACCAGGACTCAAATTTCCTAGCTCTAATGTTTTAAGCTCCTCAAGCGAATAGCCAAACAAAGCTTCCGCTTTATCATTACCCGCAACGTACTTCTTTCGATCAAAATCTAGAATCAATACGGCTTGTGGCGAATTTTCTAAAACAGACCCGATTAGTTTTAAATCCGCATTATTTATGGAAGGCGACCCTTCAACAGCATGCTTGGCACGCTGCATGATTAATGCTGTGGTCGAAGGAATTGAAACCATACAGAAGGGTTTGCCATTCAACCTCAATGTGCGGAATTCCATTCCAGTGCTTTTATCGTAAATAAATTCGTCTGTTTCTGACTAAAACACAGTCTGACAGTGATTATCCCAATTTACTTTAACGTCTTCAATAGCTAGAAATTCGTCGTACGCATTTCCAAACTGCTGTGTATATGAAGTATTTTGATAAACAGGATCTCGATCGGGATCAATGACAATAATGGCGTTCGGATTGGTGTCAAACAGCGAACAATACTGCCTAACATTCTCAATCGTCTCAACATTTGGTTGATAGAGACTCATAGGAATTTATTAATAATTTTCTTTAAATGTAATATAGTAGTACACCAAAAATAACACATTCAGGATGTTAAAACTAGCTGTTTTAGCAGTTTTTTTGAGGCCTACGAGTTCACTTAAATAGACGATATTACACCAACAAATGGTGCATAATATCGAGTGCAGCTTTTGCCATTTTGTTGTTCTGATCTATCAATGGGTTGATTTCAGTAATCTCTAAGGCCGTAATTTTAGGGCTCTTGTAGAGCTGTTCAAGAAGCGACTTGGCATTTTCAAGTGTTAAGCCATTAGGCACACTCGTGCCCGTGCCAACGCTTACCGACGGGTCCATAGAATCAACATCAAACGAAATGTATATAAGATCACAATCTTCCAAATATTCTAACGTTTCGGCCGCAACTTGCTCCATAGTTTTGTTCAGTAACCGCGCAGGAACGTAGTTGAATATGTTGTTATCATCTATGTCATTCCATTCAGCATCTTCTAGGTCTCTTATGGCAATAAGCGCTAAATCTTTCGGATCCACTTTGGGGTGAATCTGGTTTTTACCCATATGCGTCAAAGCGTGCCAACTGTTAACCACTTCTACGTTTGGTTCATTAATCGCGTTAGATTCATATCCTTCACCCAAGCTAGCCCCTAACGGCATTCCATGAACGTTACCACTTGGAGTGGTATAAGGTGTATGCAAATCGGCGTGGGCATCAATCCAAATCACGCCAAGCCTTTTTGATGGGTTGTGGTCTTTTATCGCAGCAATAGTCCCCAAGGCATTGCTATGGTCTCCTGACAGTATAAATGGGAACTTACCCGCATCTAAGAGCGGCTGAATGCGTCCAATTAACCTATTGTTTTGCTCTACAATCTCGTTAATGTATTTTGCATTTGGCGTTGTTATAGGATTGCATAAAGCGCCATTAAAAGTGTCAACGGTTAAGTGCGGAAACTTGCCATAAACCTTATTTCCTGTTTCATTGTCTTGCAATCTGACCGCAAATGGTCCTGTCCCAGCTCCACGTGCTCCTGCACCTACTTCAGAAGGATTCTCAACTATTACAACATCTCTATTCATGAATAACTTCTTTTACGCACGCATTTTGTGCCTTTTCACCAAAAACGGCAATAATACTTGGTCTAGTGGTTTATTGATATCACAGTTAACAAAATCAATCTTGTACTGTGCACATTTATTTTTCAAGTTGGCGTAGAACGACTCAAACTGTTTGGTATAGGCTTCCTTTACTTCCGATGGGAATAGTTTCACCTTTTCACCAGATTCCAAATCTTCAAAAGTATAGGGTCTGTCTGCAAAGCTAAATTCCTTTTCAGATTGGTGATCCATAATATGAAACAAGACTACTTCATGCTTGTTAAACTTTAGATGCTGAAGGGCATCAAATAACGCCTCTTCATTATCCCCGTCAAACATGTCGCTGAATATGACCACCAAGCTTCTTTTGTGTATCCGCTCAGCAATTTCGTGCAACACTGCCGCTACGTTAGTCGTTTTTTGTACCGATTTGTGATTGTAGCTATTGCTAAGTTCAGTAAGAAGTTGCGCGTGGTGACTGGCTGACGATTTTGCAGGTAAATGGTTTATCACTGAATTGTGAAACAAGGTTAAACCAACTGCATCTCTTTGTTTTCGCAATAAGTGCATGATTGAAGCCGCTCCAACTACGCCGTATTTAATTTTGTTCTCGTCTTGGTTTGGATAAAACATAGACGAAGAAACATCAAGAAGTAACTGACAACGTAGGTTCGTTTCCTCTTCAAATCGTTTCACATACAAACGGCCTGTTCTGGCAAACAACTTCCAATCAATATTGCGGGTACTCTCACCACTATTGTATTGTCGATGTTCCGCAAACTCAACAGAAAAACCGTGATACGGACTTTTATGAAGTCCTGTTATAAACCCTTCAACCACTTGTTTTGCAAGTAATTCTAGGTTTTGAATTCGTACGGTTTCTTTGTTTAAATCCATAAAAAAACGATGGCTACAAAAATAACCATCGTTTTAACTATAATATTGTTGCTTTGGCTTTAGTTATGCCAATTGTGCTTCTAATTTTCCAGAAATTGTACTCTTAGGTACAGCTCCTACTAATTTATCAACTACTTCTCCGTTTTTAAATACAAGTAAAGTAGGGATACTTCTAATACCGTACTTCATTGGAGTGTTTCTGTTTTCATCAACATTCATTTTGCCGATTTTAACTTTACCGTCGTACTCACCAGCCAATTCTTCTACAATGGGTCCAATCATTTTACAAGGACCACACCATACTGCCCAGAAGTCTACTAATACAGGAACGTCAGAATTTATCACTTCTGCTTCCCAATTGTCGTCATTAAATTCTAATGCCATTATGTTTTGTGTTTATTTCGTTAACAAATCTTTCCTACAAAGGTATTGGTTCAACAAGAAACACAATATTATTGTTCCATAATTTGTTTTGATAGTGTTATAACGCCTCTTTATTTGAAGACATCCAACCTTACTTTCGCCCATATCCTTTTAATAGGTATTCTTATTTCGCTGTTTGCATGCAAACCTGACAAATCGCGCAAAGAGACTAAAGACGAAAAAATAAGAAAAGAGCAACCCGTCATTGCTGCCATTGATTCATCGTTTCCACATTACGGCTTACGATTGAATAAATATTTCGACCAACTCGACACCTTCAAAGTGCGCAAAAACAGTGTTTTTAGTAACCTGTTTGACGATTACAATACGGATGATTCTCTGTTATTCGAAGCCATAGGTATTGCCGATACTTTGTACCCAGTCAATAGAATAATAGCGGGTAAACCTGTACATATGGTGTATAGGAAGGATAAACGTAAAAAGTCAGCATCTAACTTGGTGTATCATATCAGTGAAACAGACAAACTTATCTTGGGATTTAAGGATTCGGCGTACGCTTTTATCCATAAAATTCCGTTAGATACCGTTAGAAGAAGTATCTACGCACACATCAACAATACCCTGTATCATAGCATTTTAGCGAGCAACACTTCTTACGAACTTGGCATCAAAATGTCAGAAGTATTTGCCTGGCAAGTCAATTTCTTCAGAATTGACAAACATGACTTTTTTAAAGTAGTTTTCGACGAATATCAAGTTGACGGCAAGGCGGTAGAAATTGGGAAAATTAAAGCGGCTTTGTTCTATCATCGAGGTGATTCCTTTTACGCGTTTCCGTATCAGAAAGGTACAGATAACGGCTACTTTGATGAAGAAGGGCAGAATCTTAAAAAAGCATTTTTAAAAGCACCATTAAAATATAGTCGGATAAGTTCTAGATATACCAAACGTCGTTTCCATCCTGTGCAAAAAAGATGGAAAGCGCACCTAGGTACAGATTACGCTGCACCGAGAGGCACACCTATCCGAACAGTTGGAGATGGAAAAATTATTGCCGCCAGTTATTCTCGTGGGAATGGGCGCTATGTTAAAGTCAAACACAATAGTAAGTACACTACGCAATACTTGCACATGAGTCGGATTGCCAAAGGCATCAAGAAAGGACGACATGTAAACCAAGGGGAAGTCATCGGATATGTAGGTAGCACCGGATTAGCAACAGGACCCCATCTTTGTTTTAGGTTTTGGGACAACGGCGTGCAAGTAGATCCTTTTAAAATTAAAGCACCACCGACTACGCCAGTTTCACCTTCTAATATGAGTGATTTTAAACAATTGGCTGATATTGGTAGAAGCGAATTAAACCAAATTCATTTGTCTGTTTCTGACTCCACTGCAATTTCTAAAGACAAAGTCGACTGAACATTAACCGCTTTGTTTCGAATTTTGCCCGGAATGGCGTTGGGTATTGAACGGATCACATAAATCCAGCAATCATCAGGAATGAGGTTGTCGCTTTCAAGTACATAAGCGTCAATGATGGACGAGTCTACGCCAACAACAAATTGAATTTGAACAGCCGTTGTATCAAATTTAAAATCAAATGTATCGACCAACATGGTTCGAACAAAGGATTTGATTGAATCTAAGCCGCCATAAAAAGTGGGAGGCTCCTCACTCTCTTTGTAGTATGTATATTGATGTGTGTTAAGATCTAATTCAGGATCGACGTAGCTAAATTGAAAGTTCAACACCATTTGTGAATTTGCAATCACCCCATTGTGAACTGCTGGATGCCAAGCGGGCATTCCGTCTAAAAATCGCTCTACCTCTTCCTCAAATCCTAGATTACTTTTTGGAAACACAAAACTCTGTATCCTAACCTTTCCCTGCGTATCGATCTCAACAACCACACGTATTTCTCTGGAGTTTTTTGATTCAATTGCCCTTTCAGGAAATACCAAGTGACTTGTAAGATATTCGTTGTATGCCTGGTCTCCTCCAGGAAAACTAGCAGATTTATCATTCTGGGCGTACGATAGAGTCACCGCCAACACTAAAACCATAGTATATATGGCTCGCATCATTTGCGTAAACTAATTTTAAACGTTGTGCGTTCGTTTGGTATCGACTCTTTAACGACAATAGTTCCATCGTGGTAGTTGTCTACAATTCTTTTAACTAAAGACAACCCCAATCCCCATCCACGCTTTTTGGTGGTAAACCCAGGTTCAAAAACAGTCTTAAACCGGCTTCCAGGAATTCCTTTACCGGTATCTGAAACCTCTAAAAATAGTACTTTATCATTTTCTGTAATGGTATACGTTAAGGCCCCGTCTCCATTCATGGCATCCGTGGCATTTTTGGTAAGGTTTTCTAAAACCCAGGCAAAAAGCGGCACATTCAAATGGCAAAACCCGTCCGTGGTATTGTCATTAATTGTAAATGATACGCGGCTAGACAAACGCTTTTCTAAATACCCTATAGTCTCATCAACCACCGTTTTCATGTGCGTCGGACTCAACACGGGCTCAGAACCAATTTTACTAAACCGCTCGGTGATCAATTCAAGGCGAACAATATCGTTGTTAATTTCATCGTATATCTCCTCAGAGATTTGGCCGTCACTTCCCTTTATAAGTTCCATCCAAGCCATCAATGAGGATATTGGTGTCCCTAATTGATGGGCAGTTTCTTTACTCATCCCCACCCAAACCTGATTTTGCTCTGAACGCTTGGCGTAACTGAACGCATAATAACTCACCAGCAAGAACACCGCAATGATGATTAATTGAGCGTACGGGTATAGTTTCAACTTGGTAAAGAAAATGGAGTTTTCGTAATAGATTATGATGTTTTGATCTTCGTACAAACCAGCAATTATGGGCTCGTTTGCAGCTTTCATATCTTCAATTTCGTCTTGGATGTAAACTTTATCTTCGGCTGAAGCCGAGTCGATATTTCTATGTGCGATTACAGTACCGTCTTCTAAGGTGACAATAACCGGAATCGTGTTGTTTGCACGTATTACTGAAAGTGCATACGTCACATCTGTTTGGTCCTCCACTTCCAAAGTAGCAATTAATCTTGTTGCCTCTGCCCACAACGCAACCTTAGAACGCTCGTCTTCTTTAAGGTTTTTTGCTAGGTTGTCTGTATATAAAAGCGACAAAGCGACAATAGACATGGCAACAACAAACAATGCTACCTTAACTATGGTTCTGGTTTGATACTTATTTATCGCCATTGGTACAAAGAACGATTTTTTTTAAGTTTCTGATACAGATTCAAGATGTGGATGATTAAAAATGTATAGGAAGCGTATTTTTGAGACTTTCATCTATGGAGTTTCAATTCAACCACAACGGACAAGCGTACACTTTTGAAAGTACACTATTTCATGACCTTTCTACACCAATTAGAAACGGATCAGAAAATGTAAACGCTTACTATCTCGAGGACCCCAAATTCGAACCCTTTAAAGCAGGAGGATTTGTGGGGTCGGTCACACAGGGTGGTGCATGCAATTGTGAAGACATTACTTTTAATGCACATGGCAACGGAACCCATACAGAATGTGTTGGACACATCAGTGATGGTGGGCAAACTATCAATGCATGCCTCAAAGACTTTACAACAATGGCGTTAGTGGTGACTATTTCACCCGAGCATCTCGACAACGGCGATCAAGTATTATTGAAAGGGTCGCTTGCGCATTACGATCTAAACTCAGTTGACTCTCTGGTTATACGAACTTTACCAAACTCTCCGAATAAATTGACAAGGCGCTATTCTGGAACAAATCCAACTTATCTATCTCCAGATTTTACCGCCTTACTTGCTACGCATAATATCAAGCATCTAATTGTTGATTTACCTTCAGTGGATCGAGAAGAAGATGGTGGATTGCTTAAAGCGCATCATGCTTTTTGGCAATACCCTGAAAATCCAAGAATGTCATCCACCATAACCGAACTGGCTTACATTACTGATGAAGTTGCAGATGGACACTACCTACTGCAAATTCAAATAGCAGCTTTTGAGTCGGATGCGAGTCCGAGCAAACCAATTCTTTACCCCCTAACCAAGATTTAGTGGATACTGAAAAACTACTGTATTTCTGCACATCTTTCGTGTCGACGTTAGTAAACGCATTTCTACCTCGTCCGAAAGAAGTTGGTTCTGTGCTCATCGTGAAACTCGATGAAATTGGCGATATGATATATACACTTCATTGTATTGAAGCTATTGCTGATCAGTTCCCAAAGGCTACCATTGATGTATACTGCAAGTCTATGAACAATGCGTTGGTAGATCAAACTAGAGCTGTTACTGCGATTGTTAATGACCCACACAACCTTCAGACTAGATACGATATACAAATCGATTTTAGGGGAAACTGGCAAACCATGCAACGTGCTTTACTTGGGAAGTGCTCTCGGTATTTCGATAGAGGAAGTGTACGCCTACAAAACAAGTTTAACGGCGGGCAAAAGCATGAAATTGAAACGAATCAAGAAACTGTTCAGGCATTATTTCCTGAGTCGTATCAGTGGAGCAAGCCCAAATTACATATTACGGAAGACGACCAAGAATCTGTGCGCGGTTTGACCGCCAAATATGGCATCAGTCAGTATGTGGTTATGCACTGTGGCGCCAGAGACGAAGCCCGAAGATGGCCGGTAGAGCGTTTCGCCAAATTAATTGACACAATTCATACCGAATATGGCTTAAAAACTTTGCTGATTGGTTCACCAAATGAGCATGACTTAAACCAATTGGTTGCCGATCAATGCAACAATGCAATCAACATAGCTGGAGAAACTGGGTTAATGCAACTCGCAGCAGTAATGCGACAATGCGACTTTTTTGTGGGTAACGAAAGCGGCCCTTTACATTTTGCCATAGTTGAGAAAAAACCCTTGGTTGCACTTTTTGGCCCTGGAGTTAAAGATGTTTTTTACCCGTTATATCCCAACCAAAAAGTGATTCATCACATGAATGATCAACTTACAGAGGAAGACAAGATATCAAGTATGTTGAAGATCTCGGAACAAGAGGTTGTTGCTGCAGTTGAATCGTTGTCGTTATCGTGATTTGATTGAACAACGGCACTAGCTAAGTTCTGCATAACTTTATAAAAGCCCAAAAATATCCTAAAAAAAAAGTCACTCCGATTATGCATCGAAGTGACTTAGAATTAAGTTTTCTTTATTGTTTATTTCTTAATGATACGATGTATTGAGACATTATCATCTAACATGACCCTTACCATATATGGTCCTTGCGGTATATTTAATATGTCCATAGTTAACGTATTTAACCCATTAACGCTAGACTGTTTTATGACTTGTCCTTGTAAAGTTAGTAAGTCTATTTTTAGTTCTTCGGCAGTTTTTCCATTTGGATTAGAAACCGTTATTCGATCAGAAACAGGATTTGGAAAAACACGAATAATCGGTTTCTCTATCAGTGGTCTTAAAACAAAAACGTCTGACTCTTCTGTGTCTCCATTATAATCGTGCTGCACCAGTTTAAAGTAGTTAGCAACCTCTGAGTTGCCATAATAATGAAATTGGTAAGCTGATATGGTATTCTTTGTTCCGTTGCCATTGACCTGACCTATTTCATTCCAATCCAAACCATCATGACTTTGCATAATCTGAAAGTGAGAATTGTTTTCCTCCGAAGCAGTTTCCCAATTAACGGACATTTTGCCAGTAGAATGTTTTGCATTTAAGAATAACAAATCTACCGGAAGCGGAGAGTTTATACCTGGAGATGTGTTCCATCCCACTCCATCAGAAAAATCAAGAAAAAAGTAAGCGGCACCTGAGCCACCTGCAGCACCAACGACGATGTTTATTGATGTCAACGAATCGTAGAGTAACTTTATTCGGTTGTCATCCGCCGTGACATTGGTTGTATTAGATGAGGAAAAAGACTCAAATCTTATTTTAGTAGGACTTGCCTGATCATAAGATGTATCTAAATTGGATCCATATTGAACCGTTTTTAGATATTGTGTCGGAAATTCATTGAATTGATTCGTACCAGATCCGCCATTTCCATCAATGTCATAGGTGTTGACATAAATGTTTTCAAGCACAACGTTGGCCCCCTTATGAGTGGTGTTGTTGTAACTCCCCCCTAAAATGAATTGATAACTAAACTCGCAACTACCAGCCGCGCTAAAGCTAAAAGTAGGTGAGAAAAAACTATCTTTGTTGGCTGACATACCACCTCCAGATGCAGAGCTATAGTCAAACGCCTCCGTTCCTGAGGCTGGACTAAAAGGTAAAGTAAAAGTAGCATTGGTTTTGGCAATTGTTGTCACGATGCAATCGATAGTCTGAGAACCAATGGTAATAATATTGGTATAGACCGTTTTGTCTCCAACATCTGTTCCAGTGCCGGAAGTGTGGCTTTGGTTTGCATCTAAAAAGCTGAAAGGTTGATAGTTTGCGTCGTAGGTCTGCCTAAACCCTAATAATGGATTTAAGAGCAGAATAAGTGCAATAAATCTAAATAGTTCTGACCATTTCACAAATGGTGAAAAATGTTTTGAAAATGTTTTAAATAGTAAAAGCATGAAAATAGTTATTAGTAATACAGTACTCATAACTAATCAAGAGGGATCCCAACGTTGCAAAAAATACATAAATGTATAATTATCAACACTTTACGTATTTGCACAAACATGCAATATGTCTAATTTTGAGAGTATATTCTATTTTTGGTACATTTTCTGATATTGAATACACATTTTAGATAAATTTTCATATTAATGATTCCAAATGACGATTTAAGGTTTGCAAAATACTTCACCATTTAGTTTAGTACAACCTAGCAACTGGTATCCTCGATCATACATTTCGACAAAGGTGAATCTTGAGAAACACAAATACCCAAGAGGAATATCTAAATGAATTGGGTCTATATGACGACCTAGACAATGATACCCGCATTTATTGTCGTTTACCAAAGTTAAGGCCATCGGTCTTTTAGGAATTGGCAGAATAGAATCTTAATTCTCCATCATAAGACTTCCTCGGTAGTTGTAATAAGACAGCCTATTATTGAGCTCTGTAACAATATAACCGCCAGGTGAAGGTGCATATTTGCGCTCTAAGTTGTTATACGATTCAATATTTCTTTTTTTTATGGATATGGCTGTATCACCCTTTGCTGTTAAAATCCCGCATACCAAAGGTCCTTGCTTAGAGGTCTTTTTACCGACGATGAATCGTATTGTGGCTCAACAACGACCTGAATGTTAGTATCGGTTAATCCCAAGCGTCAACGGATCTGCATGGAACAAGTATCTCCTTTTGAGCAAGAGTATCGAGACCAGAAAGGAGGATGATACAAGTTACAATATATCTCGAAATCATAGCTCAAAGATATTCCAATAATCAAATGGGACATACACTATATTTGCTCATCTACCGTTAAAACCCTATGACCTTAAGACTGCCGTTAATTGCCATTTGCACTTTCTTTTTTGTTAAGGCAAGTGCCCAAGACTACTACAATTACCGAAAGATTACCGATCCGTTTCACTTCATTAATTTACCCGTTTTAGACGATATGAAGAAACAATACATCGTTGATAATCATATTAGCTCTGTAGCTACGAAAAGGTATGGATTTAAGAAGAACGGTAAACGAAAGAGGTATTACTATGGCTCGACGTTCACCTTTAATGAGTTAGGCCAGATCACAAAAGTTAAAGGTCGCAATCATAAAAAAGATATTGGCTATAGTGAATATACCTACTATAAAAACGGCAAGCTTGCCACTCATGCATACTACAACCGTAAAGGCAAGCTAGAGAAATACCACAAACAACATTTTGAAGGTGTAGAACGTGCCTATATACAATTGGACACCGATTTAGATACAGTTTTGTATGTGGTTAAAGGGCTCAAAAAGGGCAACAATATTGCAACGGACTACTTTTACAAAAAAGGAAAACTCAAATACCGCTGGATAAACGAATATGATGTAGACGACAAGTTACAGCAAGTGACCATCTATAAAGGGAATGGGAAGGTGAAATACATCTGGGATTACAGGTGTATAGAAGAGGGTGCCGAAATATTAAAGCATAAGGATACAACGACCATATGTACAAGTGTCACGGAGAATGAAGATGGAACTACCACTTACGTATATCAAAACGTGAACGAAAAAGGAGAACTTGTAAAAAGCATTAACAGAATGAATAAGTCTGGCAAGTTGGAACACTACAGAAGATTAAAAGGTGTTGAAGAGGTTATTGCCTACGAATATGATATTGAATATGATGACGACGATTCAACCATCACCAATACTTTAAGCAAATACTATAGAAAAGGAACCCTTCGTAGCGTTACAGACAAAACTTTTGATGCAGACCACTACTTCGTATCGCATGTTACCACCCGATTTAAAAAAGGGGAAATAGTATCTGAATCAATTCGGCAGTATGAATATGGTCAAAATGGGCTCCCTTCACGTTATACTCGAGAGAACAAAGTGAAGAAATCTAAAGGGGTAACCGAGTTCAATTTTGATATCAATTCAGGACCAGGTACGGAGTCATTTGACTTGGCGTCTAGTCAATGTGACATTTACCATTAAAACTTTTTCACTTTTTATTTTTAATCATTCTAAATAAAAATAATTTTGCCCCATCAAATTGAAAGGATGAGGAAATTAATTGCGTTTACGTCATTATTTATCACAGTATTTATTGCTTCAGCGCAAAACACTGATAGCGTATATAACACCAAGAACTCTGCACAAACCTTAATCGCTGCTAAAAGTGGAAAGTTGTTGATGGCAGCCTATGGAGAAGCGCATTATAATCAACCCGTAAATGCAGGCAAAATCCAGAATGGCAACATGGATATTCACCGCCAGGTGTTATTGTTCGGCTACAAATTTAACAGCAGAACATCGTTTATTACTGAGATTGAAATAGAGCACATTAAAGAGGTATACCTTGAGCAAGCCTTTTTAAACTATCAACTAAAACCTTGGTTAAACTTCCAGGGAGGTTTAATACTTATCCCAATGGGTATTGTGAATGAATATCACGAACCTACTACGTTCAATGGTGTGGAACGTCCACTCATTGACAAAATAATGGTTCCAAGTACCTGGAGAGAGCTAGGAACAGGTTTTACTGGGAATTTACCGGACATCAATTTACGATATCAAGTATTCGCAGTTAACGGCCCAATGGGTTATAACGGTGATACTCGGCTTAGCGGAAAGGCTCCCATTAGAGGTGCAAGACAAAAAGGTTCAGAAGCTAAAATGCGTCAACCAGACCTTTCGGCAAAAGTGAACTACTATGGCATCAGAGGACTAAACATTGGCGCTGCAGTTTACATGGGCACAACTGAATCTTCCTTATTTGCTAACTTAAACACAGACAGCACCATGCAATCAGCCATGGCGGATAGTTCTGTGATCGGTGTAAAAATGGTTGGGTTAGATTTTAGGTACTCTAGAAAACAATTTGAAGCGCGCGGTCAAGTGATATACGGCATGTATAACAACACAAGTGCTTACAACCACTTTGCTGACTCTGATTTGGGTACAGCAGCATATGGCTATTACGCGGAGTGTGGTTATGATGTCAGTAAGCTTTTGAAAATCAAAAACAGATTGGTTCCATTTGTACGGTATTCAAATTACAATACGCACCACCAAACGACTACAGAAACACCTGCAAATGCACAGTACGAGCAAACTATAATCACAACAGGATTAAGTCTTTTTCTTGACAAAGCATTTGTTGCGAAAGCAGATTTTCAACACAGCACCAATGGTAATAATGTAACCAACAATACGGTCAACTTAGGCTTAGGTTTCTGGTTTAGATAATTGATGAAGAAAGGATTTGCGATCATATTATTTTGTTCGTTTAGCGCGGCTTTTGGAGTGGCTACTTTTAGTTACTTCCCACAAAACGTTTGCAAAAAAATGGACAAAGTGGTGCGTAAAACCTTTGGCAAAGAGAGTCAGTACTTCTCCATAGAAACGCCTGACAGTTTAAAAATCAATCACGAAGTGTATAAAGTGATTGAAGGAGACAGTGTACAAGGATTTACTTTTGTAACAAGGGCTTTAGGCTGCCAATTAGGCGGTTGCGACAAACCACGTAAGGATAGCCTAGCATTCGAACAATTTTTCTTTGTCACTGTATTTGACCACTTAAAACGCATAAAAAAAGTTCGCATTTTGGAATACACCTCAAACCACGGATATGAAATCGCGAACAAAGGTTGGTTAAAACAGTTTACAAAAGAGGAACATTTTGAAGTTGGAAAAAACATTGATGGTATAAGCGGCGCTACTATTTCAGTGAATTCAATCACCCAAAATGTCAATTTCCAACGTCAGATTATCAATCAAGTCGATTGATTTTTATTTCCATTGCTGCCTGATAAGCACAATGGTCTCTGAAATTTGAATAAGCACATCTTTATGAATCGTTGAAGACTGTCGGGCCAAGCTGTACGCGTCAAATAGCCTGTTTATCAACTTGTCGGAAACACCCGTTTTGGACTTAAATCGAGACTTAAAATCATCATTGAGTTCATGAGTTGTCAGACCATATCGGTTACGCACTTCAAACAAAAACATCTTCATTTTTTGGTCTGCCATTTTCCGGTGATTCGGATTTAACCAGTACAACCTAGCTATCGTTTTAGAAAAATCAATCGAACTGTTTGTAACTGGGTCAAGCACTTCTATTGTATTGTATTTACGCTTTATCCCAACAACCAAAAACACAATCAATCCTATTAAGAAAAAGTAAAAGGCTGCTTTGAGGGCCCTGTTTTTAAAAATATATTCAAAGTAGCTTTTGTCAGATAATCCGTAACCTTCATTTTTTGCATTTAAAAACTGAAAGGAAAGTTCGTCCCAATACACTTGCGTATAATCAATATCGGTAAACATAGTTTTGACGTACTCAAAAATTTCAGGTTTATCAAACTGGGCGTTGGTAAATAGTACAGGGTTGGTGTGCAAATAAATGCTCCCCTCCCCCATGTCTATTCGAATCAGATTAGCTCCTTGTTTTTTAGTTTTACCTAAGACCGTAATTTGCTGAATCTCATCAATATCAAATGTCTTGTTCTCTTTGCCTAATTCTACTGGGTCTAACTCAACTGTTTCTAACTCTTCATATTCATAAGAATCTTCTTCGTAGTCATATGACTCTTCCTCGTAAGCATACTCTTCCTCTTCATAAGCATACGCCTCATCTTCATATGCTTCTTCTTCCCAGGTATAGGTTGTACTTTTTCCATAAATGTCATTGGCCAGATTACTTGTGTCAACAAGAAAGCCGGATCTCAATGCGTTTTCACCGTATGTAATAATGTTTATTGATGTTGGTTTGTTATGTATAGACAACTCGTCTGTGAGCGTAATTGCAGAATCAACACGATCTATGCTGAAGTAAGGGTCATCGCTTTTTAACTGGATCCCGCGTATTTTCTTAAACAATTCGAAATTAAAGTCATGTGCGATAATCAAGGCAGTATTGCCTTCTGCAACAAATTCATACAAGGCATCCGACTCCGTTCTATCTATATCGAAATTGTCGTTATAGAAAAAATATAACCCTTTGCTTTCTTCCTTATCTATTCGAGAAAACCGCTCTTCTAGCTCAGTAAAGTCTTCGGACGTTTTCTCCATGTAATCAATGAAGAAATCACGATCATAGGGAAGCTTTTCACCTTCGTAGCCGTAATTAAATCGCCACTTTGCCATGTCTGAGCTTTGTCTTGATGAATTGGACAAATAGATTAAAAAACCCACGACAACCAAGATGACAATTATCAGTACGATGTTACTTCTACGCATGATCCATCTCCTCTCTTAATTGTGTGAACAACACCGCAATTTTTTCGTAGTCTTCTAAAGAAAGTACATGTTCGCCGTACCAGTAATATTCGTAAACGATTGTTAAATCTCTAATCCGTTTATAGTGGTTGAATTGTATGATTTGATTGAGATACTCGCCGTTGGTATTGTATTTATGCCATCGTATTAATCCTTTGGCTTGAAGCCTTTCTAAAAGCAATAAGAACTCATACCGCAGGCAACGATTGTAATTATTGGCTTGTGCGGCATCTTGCAGTTCTTTTTCAAGCTCTGACAACACCAGTTCTTCAGGATTTTCGGCATCATAGGTTGGATTTAGCTTCACCTTTCTCGAGCCCACTTTAATGACGTCGGCCTGTACCAACACATAAATAAGTAGAGCAATTAATGCTGCTATGCCAATGTATAGCAGTATGTTAATAAAATTAGTACCTAAGCCGCCTCCCGAATATTCTGGTATTTTCTTATTCTCTTTTTTTTGCTCGGGCTTTTCTTCTTCCTTCTTCTTTGTTTGTGGTGGAGAGTAGTTATACTTATCAGACATTTTCACCCAAGTAGAACTGTCAAGTTCGTTGGCCTGAACGCTTGTGTTTCCAACAAGCGTAATAAGGAAAATGCCAATTATGATTTGTACGAGTTTATGCATTAGTCACAATATCTTCTACTTCCTTCTTTAGGTGAATGGCATGGTACTTTTCGACCAAGGAAAGCACCATATAATAAACTGCATAGATATAAAATGGGATGGTAGCCATTACCACCGTCATATAGAGGCATATCTGAGCGCCAATAGCTATCTTCTCCTTTTGATTTGCATCAAATGGCAGCAAGTCGTTTAGCACATGAATAGAAAGCTCGGTTAACCCTGAATGTACCAACATCTGAACAAAAAACAGAAGTACCGACACGGAGAGCCATAACATCAAAAAGTGAAACACTTTCCCCAAAAATAGGTTTACAATGGTTTGTCGATTACCGGTGTAATAATGAACGGTCAACAAAAGAGTAACTGCAAGTGCTATGGCAATCATACTTCCATAGCTCGTTAAATAGGCCAACGGGAATCCAGGATTAAGGTAGAACCGTAAATAACTTGCCAGTGCCAGTACAGCAAAAATCAACAAGTACTGAGGCATGTGCTTCATGCGCAATTTAAATGCAAAGGCATGAACCGCATTTACAGCAAATATGATGATGGTCCATATGGCAAAATACAGTCCGGTAAACAACCGATAATCCGACGTTTCGGGTAGGCCTGTATTACCCAAACTACTAGAACTAGTGACTGAATCAAATATATTGTTGATCCATTCCATCGCTGGCGTAGAATGGAAGAGGAAATATCTATCAAAATTAAAATAGAGCAATACCGGGTAAATCAATCCAGCAATTAGACAAAGGGTGATGTTTCTGCCAAACTGCATTTTATAGGTCGTAAATGAATCGGTGACTATCTGCGACGTTGTTTTAATTTCTTTATCGGATATCACTTTTGGCGGGTGGTCTTTCCGTAATTTTTCATGATGTGGATTGGTTCCATGTCTTTTGTGCATCATAGCCGGATAAACAAAAAAGTATATCACCACCAACGCAAGATTTAGGAGAATAAATATTCCTTTGACGGCATCTGGCATACCCGTCATACGTGTGACAAAACCTTCTATTACAGCCGCAACAAAAGTGAAAGGTAGAACCATAAGCAAAAGCTTCCCAGCATTACCAGCGCTTAAACGCCACGATTGGTATCTGGTATAGTTGCCTGGGAATAAAAGTCCTTTACCGGCCAACAAGGCTACACCACCCATCAGACCGATGGTTGAGATTTCTATGGTACCATGGAGCCAAATGGTCAGCAATGAATCTTTAAAACCGCCATGTTGGACAAAAAAGTATTGAAAAACGCCCACCATTATGCCGTTTCTGACCAGCACCCAAATGGCGCCGAAACTAAAAAATAAACCGAGCCCCAACATCATGATATCAATCCTGGCATTGTTCTCTAAAATCATTAAAAAACCTTCAATACCTGAACCTCCTGTGTACACCGCCATGGCATCTCCATTTTCGATATTTGCCTTGGTCATGGCCACATACGATTCGCCCAGCACTACAGAAGCAAACTCTGGATTTTTAATAGAAGAGTAAATACCAATGCCCATGGCGAGGATAAACACCAGAAATGAAATAATCATTTCGCGCCGGGCTAGGTACATGAGTTGTGGAACCTCAATGGTATAAAAATCCTTTATCACTTGAAAATCAAGGCGTTTACGTTTCCCTAGCTTGTCAAATATTTTGCTTGCTAAATCATTTAAGTATACCCGTACAGATCGATTCGGGTAATGTGATCGACTGTGGCTTAAATCATCTGTTATTTGAATAAAAACTTCGCTTAATTCATCTGGATCATTTTCCGATTGGGTGATTATTTTTTCATAATCAATCCACTTATTCTTATTTTGGTCGATGAATTCGGATTCCTTCATTTTGAGACCGAAAAAGTAGCTAATTTTTTTAATGCGAACAATAGAAATTACCACCACACAAAATGTGGTCATACAGGTTAAACTAGCCACCTTAATGGACCGAATTGTGGGTTTTATTGTTGACTTAATCATTATGACCATCAGCTTTTTGATTTTGGCTGGTATCATTTTAAACTGGTTGCTAGAAAGTTCGAGTGACGAATGGTGGGTGTTCACTATTTTAACGATTACATTTTCCTTTTACACCCTACTATTTGAGATGGCGCTTCGCGGCCAAACGATAGGAAAGATGGTAATGGGTGTTAAGGTAATAAAGGTTGACGGCGGGCAACCAGAGTTTATTGACTACTTCCGCAGATGGGCTATTCGATGGATAGACATTTGGGCTTCTTTTGGTGCGGTTGGTATGATATCGATAAGTACGTCTGACAAAGGCCAACGACTTGGCGATAAGATTGCAGACACGATACTGGTAAAGAAAAAGCAGACGTCAGGATATAACCTGAAAGACATTTTGAGCATCACGAGTACGACTTCATATACGCCTGTATATCCTGAAGTAACTGGCATAACGGAAACAAACATGTTGACGGTTAAGCGTTTATTGAACCGATACCAGAAATATCCAAATATTGATGCCTATACCGACATGATTCGGCAAACAAGCAAGGCATTTGAAACAAATCTAGATCTGAAGCGTAAAGAGAAAAACCATGTAGCCTTTTTAAAACAGCTGCTTAAAGATTACGTCATCTTGACAAGGTAATTTTTTACATTTGAGAAGATGAACCGACTCTTCTCCATTTTTGTTTGCATTCTTCTTGTAGGTTTTCCTTCTGTTCTCAAGAGCCAGACCGCAAAACATACCATAGGTGTAAACTTTTTACGGCTTACAGACTTAAGTATAATTGGAGACCTTAGCAACATACAAACTGGGTTTTCACCAACCCTGGGTCTAACCTATCAATTTGCTTTGAATCATCACTCAAGTGTAAGATTCGCGTACGCCAAGGATCGAAAATATATGAAGTCAAATGGCTTCTTTAGCGATTTTACCGAATTATCTGAGCGTCGAATGCTTAGCATCGGTATTCAAGCCCCGTTAAATCCAAAAAAAACTTTGTCTTGGGTAATTATACTTGATGGGTATGCAACAACAGGTTCTTTGACCTCAAATAATAACATGGGACGTAATACTTCCACCCCCATTATTGCTCCGTGGCAAGGCGTTTATCATAATGAGTACATATTTGATGAATTTGGGTTACAAGTAGGACTCGGCAAAACCGTTCAACTATCTAAAGCAATTTCGTTTACCATAGAATCGGCTGCCATGTTTGGAGAACGACACCAAACCGACACCAAAAATCAAAGAACCAGTATTTTTAGTGTTGCACATTTTAACCCCGTATCTAGGTTTAGTTTGAATTACTCGTTTAAATAGCTTTCCACCCGTGCCTGCAACTTCGACACTACTCTGTCTTCAAACCAAGGGTTCTTCTTCAACCAAAAACGATTTCTAGGTGATGGGTGTGGCATTGCAAAAAACTTTGGTAAGTATTGCTCATAATTCGCCACCGTTTGGGTCAATGTCTTTTTCGCTAAACTTCCCAGATATTGCTTTTGTGCATACAGTCCGATAAGCAAGATGATTTCGACATCAGGCATAAGCGCAAACAACTTTTTATGCCATGCGGCATAACACTCAGGGCGTGGAGGTAAATCACCCGATTTTCCTTTACCAGGATAACAAAACCCCATGGGTACAATAGCTATAGACGGATTATTATAAAACGTATCCCTATCCATGTTCAACCATTTGCGCAGTTGATCACCACTTGGGTCGTTCCATGGTATGCCAGTGTTGTGGACTTTGGTGCCAGGTGCTTGCCCGATTATAACCAACTTTGCCTTTGGGTGTGCCCAAACAACAGGGTTGGGTCCCAAAGGCAAATGTTCTTCGCACAAATTGCACTGTTTTATCTCTTTGAGTAAGGATTTCATTTTGGAGCGCTACACCGGAAAATTAACTATTCTTAAAGACAAATTTTTTGTTTGTATCGATGTCTAACTCAATCGTATCAGAACTAGAAACCGTTCCTGAAAGAATCTCTCTCGAAAGAATATTTAACACCTCTCGCTGTATCGCTCTTTTCAATGGTCGAGCACCGAAACTTGGATCATAACCAATTTCACCCAACCAATCTAAGGCTGCCTGAGAAGCTTTTATCACAATGCCTTGCTCTGCCAGCATCTTGCGTAACGACTCAAACTGTATGTCTACGATTCCACGGATTTCGTCGCGCCCTAGAGGTTTAAACATGATTAGCTCGTCAATACGGTTCAAAAACTCTGGCCTTATCGTAGATTTCAACAAATCAAATACCTCTCGTTTTGTATTGGCTTCAATTTCTTCTTGATTGTCTGACGTTAGTTCGTTAAACCTTTCCTGTATCAAATGAGCACCAATGTTCGAAGTCATGATGATAATGGTATTTCTAAAGTTGGCCGTTCTTCCTTTATTGTCAGTTAATCGACCATCATCTAATACTTGCAGCAAAATATTGAATACATCTGGATGGGCTTTTTCTATTTCATCCAATAAGATAACCGAATAGGGCTTTCTTCTAACAGATTCAGTTAGCTGACCGCCTTCATCGTATCCAACATATCCTGGAGGCGCACCAATCAATCGTGAAACCGTATGCTTCTCCTGATACTCACTCATGTCTATGCGCACCATTGAGTCATCCTTATTAAACAGATAAGAGGCTAATGCTTTAGCTAGCTCTGTTTTGCCAACACCCGTGGTACCTAAGAAAATAAAGCTACCAATCGGTTTTTTAGGATCGGACAGCCCTGCTCTGCTTCTTCTAATGGCGTCTGAAATTGCGTTTATCGCTTCGTCTTGACCAACCACACGTTTATGCAGTTCATCCTCCAAGTTCAGCAGTTTCTCTCGTTCGCTTTGCAGCATGCTTTGAACAGGAATACCGGTCCATCGACTCACCACTTCCGCGATGTCTTCATTACTCACTTCTTCCTTCACCAAACTTGAATCCGTTTGTTTTTCAGACAACTCGCTTTTCAAGTTATTTAACTCGTCTTCTACTTCTTTGATTTTACCATATCGGATTTCTGCAACCTTACCGAAATCACCCGCTCGCTCTGCCTGTTCGGCCTCCAATCTCAGTTCTTCAATGTGTTTCTTGCTGTTTTGAATGCCATCAACAATAACCTTTTCACTTTGCCATTTGGCTTTTAGGCTGTCGCGCTCTTCACTTAAGTTGGCAATTTCTTCATTTAATGACGCCAATTTCTTTTTGTCATTTTCTCGCTTAATGGCCTCCCTTTCAATTTCAAGCTGACGAATTCTTCGGTCAAGTTCATCCAGTTCTTCTGGCACTGAATCAATTTCTAGACGCAGCTTGGCAGCGGCCTCATCAATCAAGTCAATCGCTTTGTCTGGAAGAAATCTATCAGAGATATAACGTTGCGATAACTCAACGGCCGATATAATGGCTTCGTCTTTGATACGAACCTTATGATGTACTTCATATCGCTCCTTTAATCCACGAAGGATTGAAATGGCATCTGCCGTATCCGGTTCATCTACCAAAATACTTTGGAAACGACGTTCAAGGGCCTTATCCTTTTCGATATACTTTTGATATTCTGCAAGCGTAGTCGCACCAATGGCACGAAGCTCTCCGCGTGCCAATGCTGGCTTCAAAATGTTCGCCGCGTCCATAGCGCCTTCCCCACTGCCTCCAGCACCAACAAGGGTATGAATCTCATCTATAAAAAGTACCAGCTCTCCATTGCTATCCACCACTTCTTTAATTACCGCCTTAAGCCGCTCTTCGAATTCACCTTTGTATTTAGCTCCTGCAACAAGGCTTCCCATGTCTAACGAAAAAATACGTTTACTTCTTAAGTTTTCAGGCACGTCTTCTGAAATGATTCGGTGCGCCAAACCTTCTGCAATTGCCGTTTTACCAACACCAGGCTCCCCAATCAGAATCGGGTTGTTTTTTGTTCGACGCGACAGTATTTGCAGCAATCGACGAATCTCGTCATCACGACCAATTACCGGATCGAGTTTGCCATTTTTAGCAAGTTCGTTTAGGTCTTTCGCATATTTTTTTAGCGCGTTAAACTGGTTTTCTGCACTTTGACTGGTCACTTTATTCCCCCCTCTTAGTTCTGTAAATGCCTTTTTAATTTCAGACAATTTAATACCTGCGTCTTTTAGCAAATTCCCTATCTGATCTTTACCATCAATCAAAGCCATAAAAACGTGCTCTATGCTCACAAACTCGTCGTCGAGTTCCTTCATAAATTTTTTAGCCTTTATCAACGCTCGGTCTGCGTCGTTGCTAATGTAGTTTTTTGTTACCCCAGACACCTTAGAATAAGAACTTAACACCGCGTCAAGTGCTTGGCCCACTCTATCCAAGTTGACGTTCACTTTTTTAATTGCAAACGAAACGATGTCTTCGTCAACGAGTAAAATTCCCTTTAACAAGTGCCCTGTTTCAATGGCTTGATTTTCGGCACTTACGGCAAGTTCTTGCGCTTTTTGAACCGCCTCTTGTGCTTTTATGGTGAAATTATTTAAATCCATGTTTGTTCTGTTTGCTCCATCTACTTCAAAAAACGTGACGAAGGTTATTTTCTGACAAAATTTCTGATTTCGTTAAAACATTTTCCCAAGCTGCTGACACTTTATCACCTTAACCACTTGATATTGAAATATTTACAGACATATTGACACGTAATGTAATGCCTATAGGGTGTATCGTGCAATAAAAACCCAATTCATTAAGTTTGAAATATAACCAGTACCGTGAAAATACACATCCCACAGCCATGTAAGGAGAATTGGAACGAGATGACTCCGCAAGAGCAAGGGCGCCACTGTGCAAAATGCGACAAGGTTGTTCAGGACTTTTCACAGATGCGAGATGACCAGATCATAAACAAAGTTCAATCCGGTGAATCAACTTGTGGTCGGTTTTACAATTGGCAACTGCAAAAAGACATTCAGCTCCCCGCATTAGAAAACCCGTGGACAAGCTGGATGAAGAAACTCGCTGTTGGCGGATTCTTATTTGGCTCTGCAGTTCAATCAAGGGGACAAGACACGCTAGATGTGAACACGTCGTTAAAGCAGGTATTGGTTGAACCAACCGACTCAACAAACACTGATTCAGCAAGAACAATCTCTGGATTTATTCATCAGCCAGATGATAGAACGATGGTTGCAAAGCGTTTACAGTTTGTAGTTGATGATTTCAACATGGTAATTGAGTTGGACTCACATGCCTTTACACTTGACCTTCCAATTGAAGTAAAAGGAGATTCACTTCGAACAACGTTATTTACAGAAACCGATACAATCGAATTAGATTCCATCAAAATCATCCTGTCGGATTATTTATCGGTGCACTACGACTCAGTTTGGAAAATTGAAACCATTTCCATGGAGGTGTTCGAAACTCCGCAAAGAAACGATACGTTCTTTGTGGTTAGTGAAGAAATTACAACGTGGACTTATGGTGATTTTATTACAACCACAGGCGTTATTGCCATTCCGGAGCACCCTTATGTAGAGCCATTAGCTCCTTTAATAAATCCGACTGTCCAAACGATTGACATCGCTAACCGGTCTGGAATAGATGGCAATAAGTCAATAGATCAACCTAAGATTCATATTACTAGCAAGGCCTCCAAAGACCTAATCGTCTACAACAAACGAACGTCATCCGTTTGGTGGTGGTTATTACCAATTCCGGTATTGTTGTTTTTTGCAGGTTACTATTGGAAGCGAAAACAGATTGGAGCAACCGCTTGAACCGAATTTCAAGGTACAATGTCTGGGTGTTTCTGTCTTGTTTCCGTAGTGGAATCTACTTCATCTTACTCAAGCTTCACCATTGTTTTTGCCTATAGTGATTCACAACATGTATCTTATGATATATGTTGCCAAAGAATTATGCGTATCTGGTTCAATTTCAAAGCAAAAGGACTTAATTTCGCCCAGATATGGAAGTATCCAAGCGACTACAATCAGTTTCAGAATCACAAACCCTTGTGATGACTAAGAAAGCGCGAGCGCTTGCTGCTACAGGCGTTAAGGTAATAAACCTAAGCATTGGCGAACCAGACTTTGACACACCTACCTTTATTAGCGATGCGGCAAAACAAGCGATTGATGATGGATGGACACATTATCCACCAGTGGCAGGTTATCCTGAACTACGTCAAGCCATATCTAAGAAGTTTAAAGACCAAAACAACCTTGACTACGCACCAGAGCAAATCGTTGTAAGTGGAGGCGCAAAACACTCTATCACCAATGTTATCTTCTCATTAATAAATGACGGTGACGAAGTAATCATTCCTGCACCCTACTGGGTGAGCTACCCAGAGATGGTTAAGCTCGCAGGTGGTGTTCCGGTAGTTATAAATTCAGACATAGACACCGACTATACATTCGACTTAGACGACCTAAAACAAGCCATATCGGGCAAAACTAAGATTGTGCTTTTTAGTTCGCCATGTAACCCGAGTGGAACTGTATTCTCTGAATCATTTTTAAAAGAAGTTGCTGCTATTATCGACAGTCATCCAGACATTATTGTAATATCAGATGAAATTTACGAGCACATTCAATACGGACAAAAACATACAAGTATTGGTTCGTTAGGTTACTTAAAAGACAGAGTGGTTACCGTAAACGGTTTAAGCAAAGGTTTTGCTATGACGGGTTGGCGTATAGGATTTCTTGGAGCTCCATTATGGATCGCAAAGGCCGTTGAAAAACTGCAAGGGCAATTCACCTCAGGCACCAATTCGGTTGCACAGCGTGCCGCTATTACTGCGTTAGAAGGTAGCTTAGACGACACCAAACGCATGCGTGAGACATTTGAAGCACGTAGGAAGGTGATTTGTGACTGCTTGTCGGAGATTGACGGGATTAACCCTAACTTTCCGAAAGGCGCTTTCTATGTTTTTCCGGACGTTAGCGCATACTTTGGCAAGTCGTACAATGGAAAAACTATAAATTCTTCAACTGACTTATGTTTGTTTTTACTAGAAAACGCACATGTTTCTATCGTTGGTGGAGATGCTTTTGGCAATCCTAAATGTATACGGATAAGTTATGCCGCATCGGAAGCAGATTTGCTGGAAGCCATGGACAAAGTTAAAATTGCATTAGCCAAGTTGACCTAATTGGATGGCACAGATTCAAGAAATATTTGAAGGCTTTAAACATCTGAATGTACTCATTCTAGGTGATGTAATGGTTGATGAGTACTACGTAGGAGAGGTAACAAGAATCAGCCCTGAAGCGCCAGTTCCGGTGGTTTCAGTTAAAAAAAGAGAACGCAGATTAGGAGGAGCGGCTAACGTTGCTTTGAATATTAAAGCACTGGGGGCAAATCCTATTCTTTGTGCAGTACGTGGTAACGACCCAGAAGGCGAATGGCTTTATAACCGGTTAAGTGAAGTTGCACTCGAAAACGAAGGTATTATCGTTGACCGAAAACGACCAACAACAATTAAGACGCGGGTAATTGGTAACAACAAACAACTCTTGCGCGTTGACCAAGAAGATTGTACCGAAGTTGATAGCGATATTGAAAAACATGCGCTTGACTTTGTAAAGTCTATATTAACCGGAATAGACGTTGTGATTTTCCAAGATTACAACAAAGGCTTCTTAACTAAAAAACTCATCGGGAGCGTCATTAAACTTTGTAACAAAGAAGACATCCCAACGTTGGTAGATCCAAAAATTGAACACTTTTTTGACTACAAAGGAGTTACGTTGTTTAAACCAAATAAAAAAGAAATCATTGATGGTCTCCAGTTACAAAGTGAACTTTCTACCAAAACAGAAATAGAGTCGGCAATTCAATTGCTTGCCAAGAAACTAGACATAAAGCAGGTGCTTTTAACCTTGTCTGAAATGGGTGTCGCCATATTAGAAAACGAACAGGTAGTTTTTATTGACGCACATAAACGCAAGATTGCCGATGTTAGCGGCGCTGGTGACTCTGTGATTAGCGTAGCGGCTTTAGCTGTTGGCTCTAAAATGCCTTGGACTTCTGTAGCCGGATTAAGCAATTTGGCCGGAGGTTTGGTTTGCGAAAAAATAGGCGTAGTAGCCATAGACAAAACTAGACTGTTAGACGAAGCCTTGCGTATTGGTCTATAAAGGGATATACTGAAAGTCTCTAATTATTATTTCGACATCTCTACCCGTTTCAGGACCTTGACCGCCGTCATTCACTAACCAAAGATTTATTCTTGCATTTGTTTCCGAACCTGGCTTAGGAATCACAATCGGTTCGGAGGTATTTCCTCCCTCTTGCTTGACGCGTGCGGGCTGAGTATCATCAAAGCTCCATTCGCCAAGCACTGTTCCTTGACCATAGGTATCGCCAGCATATGATATCCAAGTAATCTCTTTCTCGGTCCATGTAAACGCGTGCGTAGAAACTCCTTTTAAGCTTCCAAATGGATATTCTGGACGGTGCTTCCGTTCTTCGTTTAACTGCCCGAAGAATATTGGTTGAACACCATATTGCAATGTTCTCTGTTCTGCTTTGTTATTCCATTTACTTACTTCAATATCCACCTCTGAGTTCCCGTCCGTTTGAAACGTGTTGTTGTCCCAGGTAAACAAGCCCAGTACGATGTTGTCGGAGATATTTTCTAAATCCGCGTCAACCGTGAAGATATATGTACCAAAACCCATGTTTTTATCTGAAACTACCTCCGTGCTGAACCATTTATCGTTTCGTTTTACAATTTTCATATGTAAATACCCATTGTCATCAATGGTGATGTCTCTTTCATTTCCAGAGAAATAATTTGGCCCCGGTCCCCATTTACCTGTCTCGTGAATTTTTACAGTCCAGTCATGACCAGCGAAGTGGATACTGTCTCCTACCCTCCCAAATGTTTCGGTATTGACCGATGGATCTGGAGGAGCAGATTGTTGACATGCCACCAATGAAGTGCTGACAACCAATAGGCCGAATAGTTTCATTTTAATCTTATTCACTTTTCTGTTCTTCATATGTTATGTTGCCCCACAATGATGGATTTTTATGAAATCCTTCGATGCCACTGCTATTCCATTTAAGCTGTTTTGTTCTGTTCTTGCCATTGCCGTCGTTAATGGCCACTTCTAAATGGTAGTTAATGTCAGATTTTAGGTTTCCTCGATTGAAATGCGCATAAGGTATTTTAGCCTCAAACTGATAACCCGAATTGGTCTTTTTATAGGCAATGTTACTGTTTGCAATTATTTTATGTGCTTGCCAGTCCCACACCACAGGGTTTTCACCAAGTTTGATACAAACGTGCTGATCGGTCAATAGCAATTGCTTTCTTTTGGGATTTGCATCCTCATTCGTACTAAAGGCAAGTTCTACTCCGTCACCATTCCATACGTCATCACCTGACTTATCGTTCAATATAGGGCTTGCATCTTGTATCACTCCACTTACAAATAAGTATTCTGAATTCCCAACGATTGAGATTTTATTACCTTCAATTTCAATTGAGTTGCTCCAACTTACTTCGTCGAGTTCGCCGTCAATCACAAATCCAGGATCGTTATCAAAACGTGATGCGTAATGCTTGTTTAAAGTTCCGGTAAACGGTACTACACGTATTTCATCAAAATATACATCGCCTGCGGCTTCAAACTGAATAATCATTTGTTTGATGTTGGTCTCATCTGCACCAAATTGTTCCCAACCAAAATCACCAATTGGAAGTGTAACCGTTGCCCAGCTTTCACCTTCGTTATATGCAATGTATTTAGACGCAAAACCAATCCAGGCTTGTTTTCCGCCATAATCTTCCATGGCCGCAGCCAATGGCAACGACACAATCTTACCATCTTTACTAAAGGCTTTAAACTGAATAGCGGCCTTGTTCATAATCATGCTAAGGTCTTTTGGAGCCCAGCCATCCCATCCTATTCCCATGCCTATCCAGTCGCAACCACCTTCAATTTTATCCCACTTTAGGTGTACGGCGCTGTTACCCGCATACAAAGTTTCTGCGCTATTGGCTACCTGAATGCATTTTACATCAGGCGTAAACCAGACTTCAGAATTAAGTTTGTCTTTCAGTACATTTAGGGCATAAAAGTTTTCAATATGTGGTGGTTCAGGTTTACTCGAAGCCTCGTCAAAAAGTGCCTTAGGTTTCACCGAAACACATGCAGTCATCAAAACCAGCACTGCTGAACATACAATAATTTTATTCCACATCTTTAGAGTTTTAAAGGTCCATCAGTCGTAAATATCATGTAATCCATTAGCGCTTGTGAGTAACCGCTTGACGGATTCGCCAAAAACAAACAAGAAATCATCTCAAGCTTGTCTGGGTTGTGAAGACCGTTCCCTTTTGGTGCAGTAGGTTGACCGTTTTCCAATGCTACCATGTCAGAATATTTGATTGATACAATTTGCCATCCAGCATCTAGTCCTTTGAGCTCAACAGAGTACATATCTTCGTTCGCTTCATTGAAATTACCGTCGCCATTCTCGTCTTCCTTAAATTGGAATAAAACCACACCGTTGGTAATTGTATCAGGCCTGTACAAGGCTACATTAAAGTAAGATTCATTTGGGTTACTGCTTAAGCCAAAACCATTCGGTCCTACAGATTTTGCTGGGAAATCTATAAGGCCTATCAACCAGTCCCAATTCACTGCACCCCCCATGTCAAAGTATCTACTGCCTTGAGGAACTGTTTTATCACTAGCTAGTTTAAAAGACATATTTGCGCCACTTTGAGCGAATATATTCCAGTCTGGATTGATGGCTTCAAAATCTGCCACTACAGTACCATTAGGCACTCGTAAACCTGTGACATTTACATTTGCATTTTGTTTAGAACTATCGGCTTCAGTCCAAAGTTCAACAGTGCATGCTCCAGTGCCAAATGACGGAAAAATAGTTGTAGACCCATCCCATGTCCCATTCTCTTCGTTAATCAAATTCGATCTTCCTTCAATGATTTTAGTCGCATCAGACGTGCTACTTTTTATGGTAATCGTCCATGAGGTAATTGTTGAAAACCGCGCTGAGAAGTATACGGTTTCGTTAGCCGAAAAATCGACATCGTCTTGACTCGTCTTAAAATCTTCAAGAACCGTAAAATCTCCATATAAGTCAGTCAAATTTGGCCCTTCAGGCTCTGTCACTCTTTCGCAACCTACTGTAAATACCATCGTACCAATTACTACAAACGCAGCAAATCGATTCATAATAGATGTTTTATTTAATATCATTTTCATTTCTATTCAATTTAAAAGTACATACTATAAACGATGCCAAATTGACTTAAGTCAAACGCAGGTGTTTCTGAATTTGCAGCATCTTCATAGTTTAATTTCTGCCAAACTATATTCAAGTGATTCTTCTCGTCAAACGTATAGCGGAGTGCAACCGACATAATAGACTGATTCATTTCAGTATTAAACCGCTCAAAGTCTACAATTTCGCTATAGTCGTTTCTCGTGTTAAGGAACTCCAAGCCTTTGGCATTAATCATTCGATAGCTACCGATTATCGCGAAATCCTTCGACAAACCAACCTTCACACCCAAATCAACCATAGTAGAAGTAAAATCTACATCCGCTGTATCCAAGGCTATATCACGTTGTGTGTTTTGATTGGTTATACCCAAACTCACTTCTAATGGATGCTTAAAGGTTGGCATCAACGTATCTAATCTGATAAGTGCCGAAAGGTCTATCACGTTAAATGTACGCAGTTCATCGGTTCCTTGGCCAACAACTTCAGACAACATTCGATAGGTTGCGTCAACGTTAATCAACTCGTTATTTGTGCTGTGTATCGCATTAACGGAGAGTCCCTTTCTGTTTGGTGTAGCCTTACCATAAGGCTGAACATTATCGTACTGAGGAGCAAATCTTTGCAGCTCCATAGAAAGCGTTGGTTGGTATAAGGAAGCATCCTGCATCATGTCTAACTGGGTTACAGGGCGAACAACTTGGTCGTTGCCATAGCGGTTAAACATTTGCGCTTGCGATTCAAAATTGATTCGCCTACTTTGTGCTCCAACACTTCTGAATTGAGGTCCCACATTAATATAATTCACAGACAGGCTAGGAAGTTTGTCTCCTCGCGTAATTTTCAAGTCAAGATCGTAGAAGTAATCGCGAAGACCCTTCGCATTTGGGTCGTTAAGTGTATACATCTCTGAAATACCACTTTCTGATGTAAAACTCAGATCGTATGCATTCACCTTTTGATGTATCTCTGTTGTTCCGGTAATTACAGGATTGTGAAAGGCCATCTCTGAACGCGAAGTTCCTAGTACATCCATCATGTCAACATAATTTAGGCCAACGGCAAGCTTGTCACTCTGCAGCAATGTTGCGTTACCTCCAAAGAAAATACGTTCGCTAGATTGCCCAAAATCCGTAGGTCTATTCCGAAACATAAATGAGTTCACTTGAAGTTCCTTTACCGCTTTAGAAAACTCTAAGGTAAAGTCAACCGCGGCACCTTGCTGGCGCCAAGTATTGTCGTCGGTATAGAATAAGTCGTAGTGTACCATATCACGGTAAATGTTAAGCACCTCTGATTGATGACTACTCAATTCTTCTTGGTTATTAAAAAAGGTGTATGGGCTTAATTTGTAATTGATATCCCCTAATTGATATCGCACTGCATCATTCACTAAGCCTTTCAAATACATTTGACGCATGTCGAAAGTGACACCCGAACCCCAAAATCCACCAAAATCATTTCGAACCCTAACCATGGCATGAACAAACGTGTTTGCATTCGGTCTTGCATTTAAGGCTACGTCAACCAAAGTATTCCCAGAGTTTAAGTTAGTCGGAGTAATGGTATCACCGGCTGAATTCAATTTATTTTGTTGGAATAAGCTACGTGCGGCACCTGAAGCCCACACTTTCTTTCCTTGTCCTAGTGTAATTGTTGAGCAAAGCGTCAACGCGATTACGACTATATATTTCTTCTGAATCATTTAAAATGTTAATTTAAGTTCTACAACTGTCTCAGTACCGTTGAACGCATCGCGTTCAAAATTGCGATCTTCATAATGGAACCATCTGTGACGTAAAAATAAAGCGGTGTTTTTAGACAAATCATAGTCTATTCCTAGGCCTGCTCCCCAGCCTCTTTGATTTCGTGGGGCATTTGTAATCGCATCCAAATCCGTTTGATAATTGGCTACAATACTTTCGTAACCCAAGTACGTTGCGATAACGCATCGATCATTATATTCATAGTACGTTTCTAACTCATTGCTATAATGTCTTAGGTAGGCATCTTCCGAAAAAACGGTAATAGGTGAAATGAAATCCTGAACCGAACTATATCTATTTAACAAGAATGCGTAGAATCGTTTTAGGCCAATTTTGCCAGAATATTTGGCCTGGACTTCCATTACGTTAAACTTCTTAGCCACAAAAGTGTCGGACAGTTCAACGATTTCATATACATCTCGGAAAATCACATTATATCTACCATAAGCACCAACATTTGTCGGGAAATTCCATCTCCAAAAGCGAGATCGCGTTAGTTGATTAACAGGGTGTCCGTAGCTTATTTGATTACTAAGTCCTTTCAATTCTGAAGATATGCCATTGGCAACTGAAAGCTTGAGTTTTTTCATCGGGAATTCAGCATTGATGTTGACCCCTTGTCGATTGTTGGTAAACTGACCAATTGCTGTGAGTGCACTCGCAAAAGGAGCCAATACTTGACTTGACCCTACCGTACCTGCGGCTAGCGTATTGTTACTAGCCTCACGGATTGCGGAGTTAAAGAATATAGCATTGTTGTTTATAACGTTAGGGCTAACTCTAAAGAAATGTAATTCTAAAGGCACCTTACTGATTTTTTCGGTGAAATTCAACTTAAGGTTTATGGCTTCACCAAATGGAAGACTATGCACCGGACTGTAATACTGACCTGCACCGATTTCTGATTTCAGAATAATTCCTTTCGATACATTCGCTTGAAACTGTATGGTTGATATATCAAATCCAATGCTGTTCGTTCCAAGACTATCGCTATAGGTTTGATTATGGAACGTGTTAAACGCAACAAATCCAAAAGGCGTTTCCTTTTTTAACTGCCCCCCGTAAGACAAATTAGGAATGGTAAGAAAACCACCATTTAGTTCTGTTTTACCGTACAAGGCTTTTAAACTCAAATTACCTGGAAGATTTGAAGCTTCCACAATAGTTCCAGTAAATGCCCGCTCTCCCCAACGTGTATCTTGGTTAATATTTCCTTGATTATAGAAGCTACTATATCTGTCAGACACATTGCCTGTAACAGGATCCCAAGGATTCCGTTCAAACAACATAAAACGATTGTAACCTGTAAAGCCTGCCAAAGTAAAATCACTCAACGATACCCAATGAATACCACCAGTTTTTACACCGAACGTGCCTATATCTGTATCAAAGTTTCCATATAGATTGATACCAAGAAGCAAACCTAAGTTTGTGCCAAAACGCGTACCTGTTAGTGGACTATATATCGTTGGCAAATTGGTTTGACTTACTTGCCCTTGTCCATAGGTTTGGTTGATTTTACCATCCAAAAATTGAAAAGCATATAAATCGAAACCCCAAGCAGTTTTTGCCGAAGGTCTTCCAGAAAAATTTAATGTGAGATTTGGCAATTGACTATCGTCACCAACAAAAACACTTTTTTGAAGCGCTGTGTCGTTGTTTACTTCGTTTAAGATCAACGCGTCCTTATGTCGCGTATACGTGCTAAAAAATCGATACGTCCCACCAATTTTGAAAGTGTATAGTGCGTCTGCGGGCTTCTTAGGATAAACTCCAACCTTGGGTTTTATCGTAGAATCGAACCGGGTGTTCCAGTGGGCTTGCCAACGCTTAAACGAATCTAACTCCTGATTATCAGGAGGAGCCTGACCCGAACTGGATTGCCATCCAATCAGACAACAGATGATTGTAACTATTCTTTTTGAATTCATCATTTAAATAAATACCATAAAATGAAAACTGAGATTATTAATAAAAGTGACAGAATAATATTGACACTTGATTTTTGAATTGTAATGGCGCCTTTAGACCATGTTATGTCTGCGAGACGGGATTCTGAAAGTGCGTCTTTCTCTTTCGAGAACACATACAGCAACGCCACACAAACCAGAAAAAGGAATAAAGCAAAGTGTAAAAAGTTTATTTGCGTGAAGGCATATAAGGGCCCGCTTAAATCGTCTTGAACTAGTTCTAACCCAAGTCTAACTAATCCTAAAACTGCACCACTTAACAAGGATATTTTAGCAGCTTGAGGCGTTATTTTCTTACTCAAAATACCAATTAAGAAAACAGCAGCAATTGGTGGTGATATATATGCTTGAATACTTTGAAGCACCTTAAATAAGCCTCCTTTAATATCTTCCATAAAAGGAATCCACGCCATACCCAATAAAATGAGAACGACGGTAGCAATCTGACCTACGTACACAAGTTGTTTTTTGGTGGCCTCAGGTTTGTATTGACGGTAAATGTCCATTGTAAACAACGTAGAACATGAATTAAAAACAGAAGACAATGAACTCATGAGAGCGGCCAGTAAGCCAGCAATAACAAGGCCTTTAAAACCCGCCGGCAAAACTGTTAGGCTAAGCAGCGGTAATGCGGCATCGTAGTTTGTGGTGCCGTCTGCTTTCAATGGAAACGTAATGAGCGCATTGTCGCCAACCGAAAGGGCTAGTGCGATAACACCCGGGATTACAAACAAAAACAGCGGTAAAAGCTTCAAGAAACCACCAAAAATGGTTCCTTTCCTAGCGTGATCAATATTTTTTGCAGCCAATACACGTTGAACGATAAATTGGTCCGTACACCAATACCATACTCCTAAAATTGGAGCGCCAAAGACTATACCTGTCCAAGGATAGTCTGGATGTTGCATGTTTTTCCATAGGCTAAGCGAACCTTCAGGAACGTTTTGCACTACACCTTCCCATCCATTTAAAGATTTTAAACCAAAATAGGTTAGGGCAATAGAGCCACCTATAAGCACTATCATTTGCAGAAAGTCGGTATACACAACCACTTTTAACCCACCTATTAGCGTATACACACCGGTGAATACAACAATTAACAAAGCACCAGTCCAGAAGTTGATTCCGAGTAATGTGGTAAATACGATACCTCCTGCGGCAATGGTTATAGATATTTTGGTTAAGACATACGCCACTATGGAAATCCAGCTTAGATAATTTCTGGCCCAAGAACTGTACCTTCTTTCTAAAAATTCAGGCATAGTAAATACACCACTTTTCATATAAAAAGGAACAAAGAACCAACCCAATACCAGCAGCATAAGTGCAGCGAGTATTTCGAACTGACCTGCGGCAAACTCTCCTTTTGCCCCGGCACCAGCCAATCCAATTAAATGTTCAGAGCCAATATTTGATGCAAACAGTGAAGCGCCAATCACCCACCAACCTAAATTTCTTCCACCCAAGAAGTACGACTCTGGACTTCTTTTGCGTTTAGAACATTTCTTCTTCAAAAAGAAAAACAAAGCAATACCAAATACGCATAAGAAATATACTCCTATAACGACTAAATCCAGCGATGCTAAGTGCTCAAACATCTTCCTAATATTCGAAATTCAGTTTACGTTTTTTCAACTTAATGGTAGTCGTCGCGTTAGGATCAGGTTTAACATAAAATGGAATATTGAAATACCCCATTTGTCCTTTACGATCGTAGGCAAATACAAAAACCCGGTACGCGCCTTCTTTTTGGGGAGCGACAAACTCCATTTTGTTTTTTTGCTTTGATTTAATCAAACCTGGAATGCTCGGTGGTGCGCTTTCGACATCTCCACCTGCCTTTACGTCTGTACTTTCAGATATGACCTGCCAATCGATTTTAAGCTTGTCCCCATCTGGGTCGTTGAAGTTTGCTATTACCGTATAACGCCTACCCGATTCAACAATATTATCTGGTATAGGTTTACTATCGTAGAGTAACGCAAAATCAACCACTTTGGGTGATTCATTTTTAGGTTTTTCGCCTCGCCAATCAATATGTAATCGATCGACCGATTCGGTACTTTCACCCGCAGCGCTAAACATACCATACCAAGTTGCTGTAGTCTCCTGCTTTTGCCCCCATAAAAATACATAGGAACCAACACACTTTAAACTATCTGCATTGATGTAGTTATTTCGTTCTTCATAGCTATCGGCTTTTTCACTAGACGTTTGTTCGATTGGGGCGCCCCACTTTGTTTTTGCCGTTTCCCAATGTCCATTAGGGCCCCACTCTGCAATTAGGTATGCTCCTGGCCAACCAAATCTATGCATGTCATCTACGGCTTTTTTCAAATCGCCATAGGTATTGACTCCATAGATATCAAGATCAGGTACGTTTTGTAATATTAATGCTGTTTCGGTAGAATCATATCCGGCAGTTACCGTTGTTGTTGGATGATTTGGGTCGATACGGTGCACCATGGCACAGATATCCTGAACCGCATTCCAAACCTTCGTATTACTGTAAAATAAATCTACTTCATTACCAACACCCCACATAAGCAAAGCTGGATGGTCTTTGAACTCTTTTACTTTTCTAGTAAAATACTCCAACTGTTTGCGTACAGCAGTTGTGTCGTTGTAGTCGAAACCATGTCGTTCGTGCTGAACCCACAAACCCATCATTACTGTCAAACCACGTTCGTGTGCCGCATCTAAAAATTTCTTGGCATTTTCTAAACTCCAAGTACGAATGGAATTGCTACCAATTTCAACCGCCTTGTCGAGATAGACTTGCCCCCCTACTCCTTTAATGTAATAAGGTTTTCCATCACGATAGAGTTCCCAGTCTCCATTGACTTTTTTTACTTCTACTTTTACAGCTTGCGCATTTGAATTGACGTATAACACAAACGCCAACACACTCATTAGTATAGCTTTATAGTTCAAAACTGATTTCATTTTTCTTTCTTGCATCGTAACGTTCTTTGTCAAAATTGAATAGTTTGGCTGGTCGGTGTGCGACATTTGATTCAACCTCATTTAAAGGCGTAACCAAATCCATACTTAAGATCTTCTTTCTGAAGTTTGGTTTGTCAAATCTCATATTTAGGAGTGCCTCGTATACACCTTGCAATTCAAGCAAAGTGAATTTTTCGGGTAAAAGTTCAAATCCGATAGGCTCGGTACGCACTTTTTTCCGAAGATTGGCTAATGCCTTTTGAAGGATTTCCTCGTGGTCAAAACCCAAGGGGGGAAGTTCATTGATATCGAACCATTTCACCTCTTTTGCCCAAGTGGACGCCACAGGCTTATGATTATCAGTTCGAACAAGTGAGTAATAACCTACTGTTATAACTCGGCCAACAGGGTGTCTATCAACACGACCGAAGGTGTGAAATTGTTCAAAGTATATATTCTCGAGTCCAGTAAGATGTTGTAAAATTCTATCGGCTGAGGAGTCTAAATCTTCTTCGGGATACACCAAATCACCAGGTATGGCCCAATTGTCTAAATACGGTTCTGCCCCCCTTTGGATTAATAGAACGCGTAATGATTTGTCTTTATAACCGAATATGACACAATCCGTTGACATACCAAAATGAAGGAAATCTGAAAAAGGTAAATTGTTTTCGGAGAGGAAATATATATCTGGGTTTTTCTTGTGCATTTTCAATAAGGATATGCACAAACATATAAAAAAAAACTTATAGTACTTTTTACTTTAAGAAAATTACGCTTATTTCGACTCTAAATGAAAATGAGATTATTTTCATGCGTTGATTATTTAATAATAGATATATGAAAACAAAAAATCCAGTTATTATGATGATCGCCATGATTGTAGCCCTAGGGGGGTTACTCATGGGATTCGACGCCTCGGTAATATCAGGGGTTATAAAATTTATTGAGCCTGAGTTTGGTTTAACGAAACTGCAATTGGGATGGTCGGTAGCTTCATTAACGGTTACAGCAACCCTTGCCATGCTTGTGGCCGGGCCATTAAGTGACAAAATTGGTCGAAGAACGGTGTTGCGATACGCGGCAATATTATATGCCGTGTCTGCATTTGCATCGGCTTTTGCACCCACGTATACATTTTTGGTAATTGCACGAATGATTGGTGGATTCGGCGTAGGGGCCTCATTAATTTTGGCACCAATGTACATCGCAGAAATGGCTCCACCTGAAATAAGAGGCCGGTTGGTATCGTTCAACCAGCTTAACATTGTAATAGGTATTTCACTGGCTTTCTTTACCAACTACCTCATTCTTCAACTCGGTAAAAGTGACGCTTCATGGGTTGCTTCTCTTAAAATTAATGAGAACAATTGGCGGTGGATGCTTGGTTTAGAAACCGTTCCTGCGATTTTATATTTCTCCGGTTTGTTTTTCGTACCTAACAGTCCTAGGTGGCTTATTCTAAAAGGTCGATATGACGAGGCCAAAAAGGTTCTTAGTAAATTCTCAGGACCTGAAGAATCAGAAAAGACGGTACAGGAAATTCAAGACCACATCGAACAAGATAAAAACAAAGCCAAGGTTAGTATTGGAGAGCTCTTTAAACCGGCAATGAGATTCGTATTGGTCATTGGTGTTGTGGTAGCCGTATTACAACAAATCACGGGTATTAACTCCGTATTTTTCTACGCACCAATGATTTTTGAACAGTCGGGTATTGGCACTGACGCGTCATTTATTCAAGCCATTTTAGTAGGGATAACCAACCTCTTGTTTACCATTTTAGCTTTAGCCTTGATAGATAGACTTGGACGTAAGCCACTACTCAGTATTGGAGTAGCCGGAATGACGATATGTCTGTTCCTGTTGTCTTACGGGTTTAATTCGGCATCCTATACCTTACCTGCAGATTCTATTTCAGGATTGGTAGACAATGTTGACTTATCGGGTTTGGAAGCTATCGCTGGTAAAACGTATGAATCTGACATTGCGTTTAATGAAGCCTTGTCGTCGTCTTTAGAAGTAGACGTATTAGCCGCACATAAATCGGAAATTATTAAAGCAGCGATTCAAATGAATCCTAAATTAATTTTAGTTGGCATTTTAGGGTTTGTAGCTTCTTTCGCCATTTCGATTGGGCCAGTGATGTGGGTCCTGTTTTCAGAACTGTTTCCAAATCGAATCAGAGGAATTGCCATATCATTTGTAGGCGTAATCAACTCTGCCATAAGCTTTGTGGTTCAATGGGTATTCCCATGGCAATTAGAAGTACTGGGTAACGCAGGAACATTTTTTATCTATGGCGTATTTGCCCTTATTGGCCTCATATTTATTATACGTGTAATTCCAGAAACCAAAGGGAAGTCATTAGAGGAGTTGGAAGAAGAACTTGTTAAAACCGCTTAAATCTATGCATCAGAAGTTACTATTTTTGAAGCTGAACGTCTTGCTGAGCGGTAAGTTCACCGCCCTTGTATTGATGTGTTCTCTCGTTGGTTGTAAACAGGAAGCCAATGAAGTTGAGACTGATCTTATCCAAGTCGAAAACTATACAACAGGTACCGACCATGTTCAAAAGACCGAAACGTATGTTCGTATTCCTGCTGATAACCACATTACCATCAACGTTGACGTTCCTGCTACTGGGCGTTATCAAGTGGAAGTTTTTGGATCGTCCGATAATGGTACAATCTGGATTGAAGACTATATCAACAATACAGATGACCGGACTTACAACATCACGGGAGACATCAAATTTGCACACAACAATTCCTTTCATTCTTCAAGCATGTTTGGCTCACCTCTATCGGAAGGAAGTCACCCATTTAAAATCCATGCTAAAAACGATACCGTAAATATTGACTGGATAAAACTTACCCCGATACTTGTGCATGATTCGACCTACGAAGTGTTGGAACAAAAAATGCAGGGTAGTCAATGGGACTTGGTATGGTCAGACGAGTTTGATGTAAACGGCTTACCTGACACGTCAAAATGGTCTTACAACATCGGAAACTGGGGATGGGGCAACAACGAGTTACAGTATTACACCGCCTTTGACGAGAAAACAGCGCGCGTAGAAGACGGCAATCTTATTATTCAAGCACATCAAGACAAGAGTGATTCTACTTGGACCTCAGCAAGATTGACAACCCAAGGTAAATTCGGCTTCAAATATGGTAAGATAGAATTTAGGGCTAAGGTACCGCACGATCGTGGAACATGGGCTGCTGGTTGGCTGCTTGGATCAAATTACAAGGACGAAATATCTTGGCCATACTGCGGAGAAATAGATGTTCTTGAATGCGTTGGATATGAAATTAACGACACCACATTCGCTGGATTAAACCATGCTACCTGCCATACAAGAAAGTATTATTTCAAACAGGGCAATCAAATAGGAAGTGATACGACGTTAACCCACATGACAGATTCCTTTCATACTTATGCAGTTGAATGGCATCCAGATGTTATCTATGGGTTGGTGGATGGAAAGCGTTATTACACCTATGACAAAAATGCCGACGACTTAGAATGGCCCTTTAACAAACCACAAGACATTATACTCAACCTTGCCATTGGAGGCGGATGGGGCGGAGCAAAAGGACTTGACCCTAATATGGACGCTCCTCAATACATTTTAGACTATGTGCGGGTGTACGACCTCAAATAACTTCTAGTATGACAAAGCTTACACCGTATGCGTTATGTTTTATGACCTTATTTGTTTTGGTCGGTTGCGGCCAAAAAACTATAGAAGAATTGAATGTTAGCATTTTTCAAACCAGTGCTGCTGGTGATCATTTAAAACAAATTGAACTACCCACCACAGAAGCTGCTGTTTCTGGTGAGATCGTTATCAATACAAATGAAACATTCCAAACTGTTACCGGTTTTGGTGGAGCGTTTACAGAATCTAGTGCCACTTTGCTCAACCAATTAAGCGCTGATAAACGCAACCAAATTATGGAGGCGTATTTTTCAGCAGACGGGGCACAATACAGTTTGACTCGAACGCATATGAATAGTTGCGACTTCTCTGTTGGTCATTACAGTTATGCTCCAGTTGAAGGAGATACGGCTCTTGAATCGTTTAGCATTGCAGAAGATACGGCTGATATAATTCCGATGATAAAACAAGCACAAGCATTGTCGTCAGAAGGGTTTAAGATTGTTGCCTCTCCGTGGACGGCACCCATCTGGATGAAAGACAACAAAACGTGGAACGGCGGAAAGTTAGAAAAAAAATACTACGGCACTTGGGCAAAATTCTTTTCGAAATATGCACAAGCATATAGCGATGAAGGAATTAATATTTGGGCATTTACAGTAGAAAATGAACCCTTGGGTAATGATGCCAATTGGGAAAGCATGCACTACACCCCTCAAGAAACTGCGGATTTTGTAAAACACCATCTAGGACCACAGTTGCAACAAGATAACATTGACGCCAAAATATTGGTGTACGACCAAAACCGCGGAAAAGAATTAGATGAATGGGCATTGGCATTACTAACCGACTCGGCTTTAGCACCTTACATTTACGGCACAGCGGTACATTGGTATACAAGTACGATTGATTGGTATCCGCAATCACTAACGTCCACACATAACCTTGCTCCCACCAAACATATTATACATACTGAAGGTTGTATTGATGCTGAAGTACCTCACTGGAAAGATGATGCCTGGTATTGGAGTAAAGAAGCAACAGACTGGGGTTGGGATTGGGCCAAAGAAGAAGACAAAAAAGACCACCCGAAATATGTGCCATGTTATAGATACGCCAGAGATATCATTGGCTGTATGAATAACTGGGTGGAAGGTTGGATAGATTGGAACATGGTTCTTGATAAAAATGGAGGCCCTAACTTAGCTAACAATTGGTGTATAGCACCAGTCATTGTTGACACTGATAGTAACGAAGTTTATATCACACCGTTGTACTATGTTCTCAGTCATTTTAGTAAATTTATTCGACCTGATGCTATAAGAACAGGCATAGACACAAAACATGATGCGCTGATGGCAACCGCTGTAAAGAATAAAGATGGATCTAACGTAGTAATCGTTTTTAACGAATCTGATAAACCGATACACTACAAGCTAACCATTGATAATAAAGAAAAAACAATATTGATTGACCAACAAGCGATACAAACTATCGTTGTAAGTCAGTAATTGTGATACCTCAAAACAAGAAAAGTAAAAGAATTTAATGTCTAATCAAGAGTCGACTGGAGAATACGTCAAAATAGACGGTGAACAGTTTTATAAAATTTCAAATAGCGATTCGATTCGTCCGTTTTTCATGACCATCGTAAGCCCTAGCGACCATTGGTTGTTTATTGCTAGTAATGGTGGCATCACTGCAGGTAGAAAAAATGCAGGGTCGTCCTTATTCCCGTATTACACTGACGACAAAATAATTGACCTTGCCGATATCACGGGGAGTAAAACTATCGTTCGTTTCGATGATAAGAATAAAAGATTCTGGGAACCATTCTCGGAGCGTAATGTAGGAGAAAACATTGCACGAAATCTGTACAAAAACCGAATTGGCAACAAGGTGATTTTTGAAGAAATTCACCATACACATGGCTTGTCTTTTCAATATATGTGGACGTTTTCAGAAAAATTTGGCTTCGTTAAACGTGCAAGCATAAAAAACACAGGCGATACTCCAATGCCGTTCGAAATACTGGATGGCTTACAAAACGTTCTCCCTTATGGTGTCGATACAGATTTACAAGCTTCGCGAAGCACATTGGTTGATGCGTACAAGAAGTGTGAGTTAGACAATGCCAGTGGCATGGGTATCTACTCCTTAAGTGCGATGATTGTAGATAGGGCTGAGCCAAGTGAGTCGTTGTCTTGCACAACGATTTGGTCAACCGGTTTGAACCGGGAAAAAACTTTATTGTCGTCAACCCAACTGAAGTCTTTTAGACTCGGCAATACAATTAAACATGAACACGATGTTCGTGCTGAAAAGGGTGCTTACTTTTTGTCTGCCAAATTAGCGCTGGCGGCTAACGAAGAAACCACGTGGTTTACCATATGTGAGGTGAATCAAAATCATGCAGACGCTATCAATTTGAAAGCCCAAATTGTAAATGAAAGTTCACTAGTTCATGAATTAACTGAAGACATTGCCAATACTACAACAGATCTTAAGAAATTGGTGGCCAAGGCCGACGGTCTTCAAAAAACCAACGATGACTTAAGTACTGGAAGGCATTTTTCTAATGTTTTATTCAACATCATGCGCGGTGGCATATTTGACGACCAATATTGCATTTATCGGTCTGATTATGAGCCACACATTGCCTCAATGAATAAGAACGTGTATGAAAACAATATAGCGTTCTTTCAAAACCTTGATGACGAACTAGAGCTTAAGTCTTTCATACAACTTGTATCAGACCAGGGTGATATTGATTTATTGAGATTGACAAATGAATATTTACCCCTGTTTTTCAGTCGTCGACACGGGGACCCAAGCCGACCTTGGAACTATTTTTCCATCGAAACTCAAAACAATGAAGGTGAAAAAATCAGAAATTACGAAGGCAACTGGCGTGATATTTTTCAAAATTGGGAAGGTTTAGCATTAACTTTTCCAGACTACACATTTGGCTTTATTAGTAAATTTTTAAATGCCTCTACCATTGATGGTTACAATCCGTATCGGGTATTTAAGGAAGGTTTAGACTGGGAAGTAGCGGATGAACATGACCCTTGGTCTTACATCGGTTACTGGGGTGATCATCAGATCATATACCTAACCAAATTATTGGAGATTTGTGAAGCACACTTCCCTAATTTACTGTCAGACATGCTTACTACGGAGTTATTCGTTTATGCGAATGTGCCTTATCGAATTAAGGAGTTTGATGCTATAGTATCAAACCCGCGCGATACAATTGTTTACGACTATGCTGCAGAACAAAAAATAGCTGAAAAAGTTAAGGAAATTGGTGCTGATGGAAAACTAGCCTTACACCGAGATAATACTCCTGTACGTGCAAGTATGACTGAAAAATTAATGGTCGCGCTATGTACAAAACTATATAACTTTATACCTGATGCAGGTATTTGGCTCAATACACAACGACCCGAATGGAATGATGCGAATAATGCCTTAGTTGGTAATGGAGTATCAATGGTTACCTTGTATTATTTACGTAGGTTCATCGCATTCACACAGCAAATTATTGACGCAGACAAGCAACCGACTACTGTTATTAACAGACCTGTCGCCCGTTTAATTCAATCGTTAAAATCTACCTACGAAGAGAATATACCGACATTACATAAAGGATTTACAGATTCTGAACGTTATGACTTTACGGCGTCTATTGGTGAAATAGGTGAATACTTCCGACGACAGGCTTACGCTGGGTTTAGAGCAGAAAAAGAAACAATAAACACCGCTGATATTTCAGAACTATTGGCAGTTGCTTTACAATATATAGATGCTACCATTGCCAAAAATAAAAGGGATGATGCACTGTATCATGCCTACAACGTAGTTGACTTTAAAAACAAGTCTGTTGGTATTGACCATCTTTACGAGATGCTGGAAGGACAGGTTGCCGTGCTAAGTGCAGGTACCATTGAGCCACAAGAAGCCAGTGACATTTTAGATGCACTTAAGGCTAGTAAGATGTTTCGTGAAGACCAGTATAGCTATCTATTGTATCCAGACCGTCAATTGCCGTTTTTTATTGACAAAAACACCATACCCAAAACTGCGGCAGCAAACATTGCCTTATTTCAACAACTTCAGTCGGATTCGAACACGTCACTTATCCTTTTAGATGACTGCGGCGATTATCATTTTAATGGAGACATTAATAATGCGAACGACGTTATTGACGTATTAAGGAATCTATCTGCTGAAGGGTATTCTGACCTCGTAAATGAAAACAGACAAGAGATTTTAACCGTTTTTGAAGATCTATTTGACCACAAATCTTTTACTGGTCGATCAGGAACATTTTATGGATATGAAGGACTAGGCTCCATTTACTGGCACATGGTGTCAAAACTATTACTCGCTGTTCAAGAAAACATTATTTCAGCATACCACAAAGGCGCGTCTGATCAGATTCTTGGTAACCTAGTAGAGCACTATTATGAAATACGCGCTGGCATTGGGGTTAACAAATCACCTCAATTGTACGGTGCTTTCCCTACAGACGCCTATTCGCACACGCCAGGAAATGCTGGAGCACAACAACCTGGCATGACTGGGCAAGTTAAAGAGGACTTAATCAATCGATGGGCTGAATTTGGTTTGGTGATTCGAAGTGGTACAATTTGTTTTGAACCTCTGCTTCTTAGAAGCGTCGAATTCTTTAAAGAATCGAGTACGTTTGATTTTTACGACCTCAACGACAAACCAGCAAGCATTGAATTGCCCGCAGACGCTTTAGCCTTTACCTATTGCCAAATCCCTGTAGTTTATCAAAATAGCGATGCAGAAAGCATTACAGTAACGTTTAATGATAATCGAACGGAAGTAATCCTTGGTCACGAAATGCCTACCGATCTATCAAACAAGGTGTTTTCTCGTAAAGGAGATATCATCTCCATTCATTTCAACTGCATCAATCTACTAGTGAAGTAGACCCAAGAGAATCAAAAAAATAAGCATTAAAAAAGCCACTAAGTTTCCTTAGTGGCCCGTCTGAAAAGTTAAACCGTTCTAGGTTTTTTGTTAAGATTCTTAATTCTTAGCTGCTTTGAAGCTAATTGTATCGTTGTTTGTTTCTACAACAAATACGTATAAACCGTTTTCATAAGTACTCATGTCAACAGTAACTTGAGTAGTAGTTGCGTCAATATGTGCAACAACCTGTCCTAAACTGTTTGAAACTGTAATGTTATTAATCGTTGCATTCGCATTGATGTTAATCACGTCGGTAACAGGGTTAGGATAGTAAGAAAGAGTAGTTGAAGCTATGTCTTTTACAGATGAATTGTCTGGCTCACCAAACATCATATCATCCCAGTAGTAAGTCTTTTCTCCAGCAGTAGCACCATCAACTCCAAAGTTGAAAAACAAAGAAGCTTTGCTGTATGTATTCATTAAATCTAATGCAGCAGTACCATCAGCATGTTTTGAAAAGTCAAATACAACGTCTTCCCATGCATTCGCCTTAGTTGTTTTTGTATCTGTCTCACAAGATTTAGTTGGATCACCAGCATCTTCTACTTTTAAACGAACTGTAATGTCTGCATCTGGGCTATAAACCTTAACAGTCATTTTAGTTTGTGTAGTAGTAAATGGTATAGCATCTTTAAATCCGAATGGAGTTCCAGCAGTAACACCTGCCCAAGTAGGGCTGCTTGCCACTTTTTTAGACATGGCAACCATATTCGTTCCACCTGCAGGATCTGCAACGATGGTAGATACCATATCCCCGAAATCAGTTAATGTGTAATCAACCATAGTATCTTCGAAAGTTACAGGTAAGTTGATTTGATTTTTAGTAGGACCAGAAGTCATAAATTCAACATTGTCCCAGTAGTAAGTTTTTGCACCTGCAGTAGGACCGTCAACATTATAGTTGAAGAAAACAGAACCTTTGTTATACGTCTTGTTTAAATCCAATAATGCAGTACCGTCTGCTTGTTTCGAAAAGTCGAAAACCAATACTTCCCACTCATTCGCTTTTGTAGTTTTAGCTTCTGTCTCTACAGATTTAGTAGGATCAGAAGCATCTTCTACTTTAAAACGTACTGTGATTCCTGCATCAGGAGACATTACTTTGATACTCATTTTAGTATCAGTATTGGTAAAAGGTAGTTTTTTCGAAAAACTTGTCACTGTACCAGAAACATCTACTCCGATAGTAGTTCCTGCCCAGCCTTGAGCTGCAGCAGTCTTTTCCGACTTAACAATCGTATTGTTTGCATCGTTAGGGTCTACCATAATTGTTGAAGCGTTTCCTCCGAAGTCTACAACTCCATAAGTTACAGCACCATCGTCCCAAGTTAGGGGTAAGTCATATCCTTGTGCAAAGCTTAAAGTAGCTGCTAGCATCAAGAACGAAAACGTAAAATTCTTAATCATAATTCTTTTTTTTATTTTCTTTTTTGTCTTTAAAAATTGATCACAACACATGCAATCGATTATTTGATGGTACGAATTAAATAAAACTTAAGGTAAATATTACTATAACTTATGGTATTTATTACAATAAACTTATAATTGAAGTATAGAAATAAGCGAATGAATTGGCTTGAATGATTGTTATTCATACTTTTGAAGCCTGCAAACGCGGAAAAAGTTTAAGCATTATTTGTTGTATCAATAGAGCAGTGAGATAAGATTTATGAAATTAATAGCAGATAGCGGTTCAACTAAGTGCGATTGGATGATAGTTGGCGAACATGGAAATAAAATTGCCAAAACGATGGGTTTTAACCCGTTTTTCCATACACAAGAATTCATAGAAACTCAACTACAAGACAACGCTGAATTAATGTCGGTTAAATCGGCTATCAAAGAAATATATTATTACGGTGCTGGCTGCAGTAGCTCAGATCGGAATCAAATCATCAGAACAGCCTTGTCTGAAATATTTACAAACGCATCAGTTGTTCACGTTGCAGAAGATTTAGATGGTGCGGCGTATGCTGCTTCTGGACATAATCCAGGCATTGTTTGTATTATAGGTACTGGATCTAACTCGTGTTATTTCGACGGCAAACAAGTACACAGTAGAATTCCAGCGCTTGGTTATGTTTTGGGAGATGAAGCGAGTGGTGCGTACTTTGGTAAAATAATGGTGTCAAACTATCTATACAACTTGATGCCTTCTAAACTTGCTGTCAAATTTTTCGACACGTACAAGGAAGACAAAGAGTCTATTTTGCACGCCACATACAATAAACCCAATGCAAACGTATACCTAGCGTCGTTCATGAAATTTGCTTCGGCGAATAGGAATGAGCCGTGGATCAAACAAATGATTTACGATGGGATAAAAACCTTTGCTGAGATTCACATTACGAGTCATCCAGAGTACAAAACAGTACCCGTAAACTTTGTTGGCTCTATCGCCTATTATTTCCAAGATCAGCTTGACAAAGTGGCTAATGAGATGGGATTTAAAGTGGGCACCATTGTTAAAAAACCAATTGAAGCCCTTGTCGACTACCATGCTACCACCAATGTTGAGGTGTAGCAAAAACACAGGAGTACACCAAAAACTTTTAGTACATCTTACACCTTCTTAAATATCAACAATTGTTGAATCTTATTTCACGATAAATATTTACCTTCGCAGGCTTTAATTCGGACATAAAAATTCTGCATGAAACTTTCTAAATTCAAATTTGAACTTCCTGAAAACCTAATTGCTCAAAAACCAGCTGGCTATAGAGGCGATTCCCGCTTAATGGTCGTAAATCGAAAAGATGGTTCAATAGAGCACAAAGAGTTTAAAGAATTGTTAGGCATATTTGATGAAGGCGACGTATTGGTGTTGAACGATGCCAAAGTTTTTCCTGCTCGTTTATTTGGAAACAAGGAAAAAACTGGCGCTAGAATTGAAGTTTTCCTATTGCGTGAACTTAATCCAGAATTGCGATTATGGGACGTATTGGTTGACCCAGCTAGAAAAATTCGTGTTGGAAATAAATTGTTTTTCGGGGAAGATGATTTGGTTGCCGAAGTAATTGACAATACAACTTCACGTGGACGTACCATCCGATTCTTGTTCGACGGTTCTTCCGATGATTTTAAAGCAGTTGTTGACAGAATTGGTGAAACACCACTTCCTAAATACATCGACAGATCTGTTGAGGCCGAAGACAAAGAAAGATATCAAACCATTTTCGCTGATACTGAAGGAGCGATTGCACCACCGGCTGCAGGCTTACACTTTACGCGAGAGCTTATGATGCGTTTGGAAATTAAAGGCGTGAATTTTGCCAAAATGAATTTAAATATTGGTTTAGGTTCGTCTCGAAATGTTGAGGTAGAAGATTTGACCAAGCACAAAATGGATTCAGAAAAGTTTAGCATTTCTGATGAAGTAGCTAGCCAAGTAAACAACGCAAAAGAAAATAAAAAGCGTGTTTGTGCGGTTGGGTCAAGCGTAATGAGAGGATTAGAATCTTCTGTATCTGCTTTTGGCAGGTTGAATGGAGCCGACGGGTGGACAGACAAATTCTTATTCCCTCCGCATAATTTCAAAATTGCGAATTCATATCTAACTGGTTTTCACCAGCCAGAATCAACACTAATGATGCTAACCAGTGCATTTTTAGATGATGTTGATTTAACGCACGAAATCTACAATACCGCAATTAAGGAGAAGTATAATTTCTTATGCTACGGTGACGCATTACTAATTATCTAGTAGGCATCGATAAGATTATGTTCTGGCCCAAAAGGCAGGCATAAACAGCAACAACATTGTAAACAATTCTAACCTTCCGAGAAGCATTAAAAAGCTAAGGAAGATTTTGGCCGATTCAGGAAATGCTGAGAAGTTGTGTGCAGGCCCTACCCCTCCTATTCCTGGCCCTATGTTACCCAAAGATGATATCGTAGCACCAGCGGCCGTAACTATGTCGTAACCATAAAAGGTCATGACTATTGTACCAAGAGCAAATACAGTAAGGTAAATAAAGAAGAACGCGAGGATGTTGTAAATAATCTTTTGCTCAACCGCCCTACCGTTATATCGTACCGGTATTATGGCAGACGGATGCAATATGCGTTTTAGTTCGGCCATGCCGTTTTTTGCAATCAACATGTGTCTAACGATCTTAATTCCACCGGATGTAGAACCCGCCGACGCACCAAAAAACATCAACAAGAAAAAGGTTAAGGTTAAGAAGTGCCCCCAAGTCGTATAATCTGCTGTAGCAAAACCTGTAGTCGTTACAATACTGACTACCATAAACACCGACTCCCTAAATGACTGTTCTAGTCCACTTACGTCAAGAAACAGAAGTGACGCAGTAGTTGCTATTATTGAAAAAATGACCAAACCACTATAAAATCTAAACTCCTCATTTTTTACAATTTCAGAGAATTTTAGCTTGATAATAAAATAGAACAACGTAAAATTTAATCCTCCAAAAAACATAAAGAGGCTCACTACGTATTCAATGGAAGGAGAGTTATAGGCCGCAATGCTGGCATTTTTTGTGGAAAAGCCACCGGTAGAAACCGTTGTAAACGAATGATTGACAGCGTCGTACCACGTCATTCCGGCCAATTTAAGTGCAAACACTTCTACCAAGGTGATTACGGCGTATATAATCCACAAACGTTTCGCTGTTTCCGTAATTCTAGGGTGCAATTTACTTGTAGAGGGTCCTGGAGACTCTGCCATAAACAACTGCATACCACCAACCCCAAGAATCGGCAAAATGGCAACCGTTAACACGATAATACCCATCCCTCCCATCCATTGGGTTAAACTTCGCCAAAGCAGTATGCCCTTATGAACACCTTCAATATTATTAAGTACAGAACTACCCGTTGTGGTGTAACCTGATACCGTTTCAAAAAATGCAGAGGTGAAGCTTGGAATAATCCCGCTTAATATATACGGCAAACTTCCTCCGAACGACAAAGCCAACCAGCCAAGTGTTACAATTAGATACCCGTCTTTCTGTCTTAGCTTCTTCTCATGCTCCCTTGAGAAATACCACAACATGAACCCCAGATTCAGGTTCATAGCCGAAGAAATCAAAATCGGATACGTGTCCCCTTCTAAATAATAGATACTCGTAGGTAAACAAAATAGAATAAAGAGTCCGTTGAGCATAAAGAGTAGCCCAATGACATTGGAAATTAATTTCCAATTGATATGTGAGTTAGAAGAATTTTTCAACTTCCTTAATAACTGAGTGTTCGGACAAAACAACAACCTTGTCGTTTGGTTGGATTTGATCATTGCCTCCAATCATTTGAGCAACGCCGTTTCTCAAAATTCCACCTATAATTGCCTTCTTCGGGAAGGCTAAGTCTTTTACCAAACTCTTGGTAATTTTTGACTTCTCCTTTGCATTAAACTCGAGCACCTCGGCATCCAATCCATGCACAGCCGCAATACTAATTACCTCACCTTGCCTTACATATCTAAAAATGTTGTTGGCAGCGATTAGCTTTTTATTGATCAATGTATCAATGCCAATCGTTTGGGACAAATTGATATAGTCCATATTCTCAACTAGCGCAATGGTTTTTTTAACGCCATGTGCTTTTGCCATCAAACATGACATGATGTTGGTCTCAGAATTACCTGTAACTGCTATATAAGCATCCATGTCTGAAATACTCTCTTGCTCTAATACACGAACGTCGTGTCCATCAGAATTGATTACAAGAACGTCTGCAAATTCGTCAGCAATAGACATGCATCGCTCTGCATTTTGCTCTATAAGTTTAATCTTCCTTTTCTTCCGAATCTTTTTGATGGCATTAAGACCCACTTTCCCACCACCTAACATCATTACATTCTTGATACGATGTTCTTCTTTGCCCGTTAGGTTTATTATCTCCTCAAGACCTGCTGGTAGGGATAGAAAATAAATGTGGTCACCAAAAATAAACTTGGTATCACCACGTGGTACCATGGTTACCCCGTCTCGCTGAATACCAATAGGAATGAAATTAAAATTGGGATTTAACGCCGCTGTTTCATTGATAGTTCTATTGACAACAGGAGCGTGATTATCCAAGTTAATACCAACCAGTACCAACTTCCCCATTTCAAACTCAAACGCATCAGTAAAAGCCGAACGCTTTATCAGTCGCCAAATTTCCTTTGAAGCAAGCTCTTCGGGAGAGATCATTACATCAATACCCAATTGTTTGAAATCAATGCTACATTTTGGGTCGAGAAATTCAGTGTTATTGACACGAGCAATGGTTTTGGCTACGCCTAATTGCTTGCCAATGGTTGACACCATGAAGTTAATTTTCTCGGAAGACGTTACGGCTATAAGCAAGTCTGCACTTTGCACTTCTGCTTCACGCAGTATTTTAATAGAACAGGCATCACCTTTAATACCGATGACGTCCAAACTGTCTTGTACACGTGATAGTATTTTCGCATTGTCGTCGATCAATACGATGTCGTGTGACTCATTTGAAAGTAGTTTCGCTAAATAGAAACCAACCTCCCCAGCACCAGCAATTACAATTCTCATTTTATAACGTATGCAAAAGTAAATAACCTAGGTACTTGTTGGTCATTTTCGGTAGATATCTGTGCTATTTTTAATTAATTTGAATTCATTAAAACAAAAGACAAAAAAAAGAAAATTACTTGCGGTTTTTGAATAGGAAAACCCCTACTTTTGCGAAAATTTTTTGAGATGGCAGTAACACGATTAGAGCGTAAAGCAAGAAGAAATAAAACGAAAGCTAAAGAAAGAACCTTAGCGATTAAGCGAAATATCCGACGCAATTTTGTGGCTTCTCCTTATAAGGAAGAGTCTGGAATTATATTAGAAGACGACGTTTTAACGGTTGCTAAAAACTTAAGCAAGGCATCAAAGCCTGCAGCGAAAAAAGCAGCAAAAGCAGAATCAAAAGAGGAAGCTCCAGCAGCTGCAAAAAAAGCGGCTAAAACTGAAACAAAAGAAAAGGCTCCTACCGCTGCAAAGAAAGCAGCTGATAAATTAAACAAGATTGAAGGTATTGGACCTAAAATCGCAAGCGTTTTAAATGAAGCAGGTGTTGATTCATTTGCAACATTGGCAACTAAATCTCCAGAAGACATTAGAGCCATCTTAGACGCTGCAGAAGGAAACTTCAAAGCACACGATCCAGGCACATGGCCAAAGCAAGCTGAAATGGCTGCAGCTGGAAACTGGGACGAGTTAAAAACTTGGCAAGACGAACTTAACGGCGGTAAATAATCCCGTTTAACGATATTAAAAAAAGCCCTAATCTTACGATTAGGGCTTTTTTGTTTACCTATTTTTAAAAGTGCTTTCTTGCTGCACTAGATTATATTAGTTCGATACAACGGCGCCAGCCTCCGCCATTTGCTTAAACTTGCCTTTGCTTTTTCGCAATCGACAACTCACAACTTTGTATTCCGGACACATCGCTTCTGAACAGTGCTCGTCTGAGGTAATGATGTTCAACATCACTTCTGGGAAGTGGAATGTAGAACTCAAGATACCCGGCTTCATTTCATCCGTCACAAATGCTTTGATATCCACTTTACCACGCGGTGATTCTACACACACAAACTCACCATCGGCAATACCTTCTTTTTTTGCATCATCTGGGTGAATCAATAGCACGTCTTCGGTAAGGATATCAACGTTTCCTGTTCTTCGGGTCATTGCACCACAGTTGTAATGCTCTAACTCACGGTTGGTTGTAATGATATATGGGAAGTCTTTACTGTATTTCTCAAGCTCTTTTGATTCGCTAAACGAATAGAAGGCAAATTGTCCTTTACCGTTTTTGAACTCTTCGATGTGCAGCATCTGGGTATCTTCTCCATTAGGTTTCACTGGCCATTGCTTTCCATTTTGGCCCAATTCATCCCATTTTACACCAGCAAAGAATGGAACAATTTGAGAAATCTCTTCTAACATTCCTTTGGCCGTATAATCTGGCTGTTCGTATCCCATACGATTCATCATGTCAATTATGATTTGACCGTCAGGTTTTGTACCCTCTAAAGGTTCAACCACTTTATTCACACGTTGAATACGTCGTTCTCCATTTGTAAAGGTTCCTTCTTTTTCCAAGAAACTTGCGCCTGGCAAAACGACTGTTGCCCGCATGGCTGTTTCAGTCATAAACAACTCTTGTACAACCAGTAAATCAACACTTTCCATGGCTTTTATAACCTTGTTGGTATTCGGATCTGTTTGAACCACGTCTTCACCTATTATCCACAATGCTTTTAGATCGCCACTAATGGCTGCATCAAACATTTCCGGAATTTTATATCCAATATGACTTGGTACATCTCTTTTATAAAATGTATTGTACCTGTGATTCATTTCTGGATCAGTGACATCTAGGTATCCAGCACCTTGATGCGGTTGCGCACCCATATCGGCTGCTCCTTGAACATTGTTTTGTCCTCTTAAAGGATTCATCCCAGCACCTGGTTTACCGATATTACCGGTAATCATAACCAAATCAGCAATGAGTTGGATAGCAAAAGTTCCTTGCGAGTGCTCTGTTACACCCAAACCATGGAACTCCATAGCCGCTTTAGAAGAAGCGTATGCTTTTGTTGCTTCTTTCACAAGATTGCGATCCACACCTGTTAGGCGCTCCATCTCATCCATATCTAAGGCAAGAATTTCTTTCTTTAATGCTTCAAATCCTTCGGTTCGATTGGCTACAAAATCGTCATCTGCCCATCCTTCTGAAATAATGTAATACAACATCATATTCAGCATAGCCACGTTGGTACCTGGTCGTAATTGTAGGTGGTAGGTGGCATATTTTGCGAGTTCAATTCGTCTCGGGTCAATCACAATACTGGTGACGCCTTTCATGAACTTCTGCTTTATCTTCACTCCCGTAACAGGATGTGCATCGGTTGGGTTTGCACCAATTACGATGATACAATCTGTGTGCTCCAAGTCACTAATCGAGTTGGTGGCGGCTCCTGTACCAAAGGCGCGTTGCATACCTAACGCTGTTGGTGAATGACATACACGTGCACAACAATCGATATTATTGGTACCGACAACTGCTCTAATAAACTTTTGCATTAAGTAGTTCTCCTCGTTTGGCGTACGCGCCGACGAGATACCAGCGATAGCATCAGGCCCACTTTCTGCTTTAATGCGGTTTAGTTCGTTTTCGATATGTGTGTAAGCCTCATCCCATGTGGCCTCTTCAAACTTCCCGTTACGTTTAATCAACGGACTTCGTAAACGATCTGGATGGTTATAAAACTTAAAGGCATAACGTCCTTTAAGACACGTATGCCCTCCATTTGTTTGGGCATCATACGGTGCTTGAATTGACAATATCTCTCCGTTTGAAGTATTCACTTCTAGGTTACATCCTACACCACAATACGTACAAATGGTTCGTGTTGTTTCTTCTGTACTGACTGACTTAGATTGAAATACATCAGATATTGCTGATGTTGGGCAAGCTTGGGCACAAGCACCACAACTCACACAATCGGACTCCATAAAAGTCAAGTCGTTTCCTTTAACAATATGGCTATCAAACCCACGTCCAGCCATACTTAGCACAAACTCTCCTTGTACTTCGTCACAAGCTCTTACGCATCTATAGCAATTAATACACTTAGACATATCCGACGTCATATAAGGATGACTCAAATCTTTCGTACGGTCTAAATGGTTTTTGCCTTCTGGATAACGTACTTCTCTGATTCCGACTTGGGCTGCAACATCTTGTAGTTCACAGTTGCCATTTACTTCACACGTCAAACAGTCTAACGGATGATCCGTCAGCACCAATTCCATGATGTTTTTTCTGAGTTTTTTAACCTGCTTCGAATCTGGATATATGTATTGCCCTGCCGCCACAGGAGAATGGCAAGAAGCCATCGTTTTAGTTTTACCATCTTCTTCCAACGCAACGTCAACACTACACACTCTACACGACCCAAAAGGATCGAGGTTTGGTGCGTCACATAGGGTTGGAATAATTTTTTCTTGACCAGTAACACGCTTTACAAACTTTAAAATGGTTTCACCCTCATGAAACGCGTGCGGCTGATTATTGATATAGGCTATTCTATTCATTCTTTTCGCTTTATCTGTGGTAGTTTTTTTTAAGCTAAGTATTGACTTAATTCATCTTCAAAATATTGCAAGGCATTTTTAACAGGAAGAGGTATGCCTCCCCCATGGGCGCATAATGATCCTTCTTGCAAGGTATCTAAGAGATCATTCAATAAATCTCTATCAATCTTATAATTCTCGTCATTAATTGCTTTGGCAAACATCTCTTGACCTCGTGTTGTACCTAAACGACATGGGAAACATTTACCACAGCTTTCATAGGCGGCAAATTCCATCAAATGCTCTAAATATTTGATAATTTCTATGGTCTCCGGAATACAAACAACAGATGCATGACCGAGTAAAAATCCATTGCTACTAAAAGATTCGAAGTCGATGGCGAGATCATCAATTTTAGATACAGGTACCATTCCTCCGAGCGGGCCACCAATGTGCATGGCTTTTACAGGTTGTTTAAAACCACCACCAAAGTCGTCGATAACCGTTCTTAAAGAAGTTCCCATTTCCACTTCGTACATGCCTGGTTTATTGAAAAATGAATCCAAACAAACCAGTTTGGTTCCAGTAGATTTCTCTGTACCCAGTGCGGCATAACTCGAACCGCCATGTTCCAAAATCCAATGCACTGCGGCCAGTGTTTCCACATTGTTCACAATAGTTGGTTTATTGAAAAGCCCTTGAATGGCTGGGAAAGGTGGACGAGTTCTTACTTCAGGACGTTGCCCTTCTATTGAGTTTATCAAAGCAGTTTCTTCGCCACATATATACGCTCCTTGCGCCTTTATTACTTTAAAGTCAAAATTAAAACCGGAGCCTAAAATGTTGTCTCCAAGCAGGTTGCGATCACGTAGTTCTTGAATCGCATTGCTTACAATATCAACCGATTCAGGATATTCGGCACGGATATATAAAATACCCCACTGTGCACCCATGCAGTAACCACCCACCATCATTCCAAACAAAACAGAATGAGGCTGCTCTTCTAACAAGTAACGGTCAGAATATGCACCCGGGTCTCCTTCATCAGCATTGCAGATAATAAACTTTGTATCAGATTCGGCCTTTCGACAGAAATCCCATTTAACACCCATTGGAAATCCAGCACCACCTCGTCCTCTAATATTTGACGATTTAATTTCACCAAGAACATCTTCCGGAGATTTTTTTAATACATCATGGAGAAGACTATAGAACGCATCTACATCGGTAAACGCTTGTGTCAGTATTTCCTTATTCGACCCTACGTTGTAGGTATCTTTAGGTTGTAGTGCACCTTGAGTACTTACAATTTCTGACATTTTTTGAGATGCATCACCCGAATAATTCACCCCACCAATATGGAATGCTGCATTTTCGTGGCAACGACCTAAACAAGTCATGTGTCCTATTTCTTCTCGTTTGTAGTGTTCCGACAAGGTGTCCATCACCTTATCTTGAGTGCCAGCGCAAAGACATGCCGAACCGTTACAGATATATGCCTTCTTACCCTGGTTCTCAGGTTTCATAAAGTCATATGCGGTAACCGTCCCGTAGGTATTGGCCTTCCCAACCAAGAATTCTTTTGCTAACCTATCCAACTCTTCTTGTGTTACGGTGCCACTTTTTTCAGCGGCTTTTCCCATCTTTTCAAATAGGTTGTCAACGATACCTCCCCTTCCTGATAATTCGCTTAAATTCTTTGACATATATTCCTTTTTTTGAACGGTTTATGTTCGTATGACCAAAGATAATTTTTTTATTGGAATGGTAAATTCAGCGCGTCGAAATTCTATGTGAATATCAGACTATTCTGTATGGATGGCTATACGCTGTAAGCTTGTCTGTACGACAAAACCCGAGTAGGCTTACCCCAAATTGTGCTGACATCTGAACGGCCAGATTTGATGGTGCTGAAATTGCCGCTAAAATGGGTATTCCAGCATAGTAGGCCTTTGAAACAATTTCGTATGAAACCCGACCACTAACCAAAAGAACTTTTGCCGTTGCCACGGTCTGTGTGTTCAACAGGTGACCAATTACTTTATCCACCGCATTATGACGGCCAATATCCTCGCGTAACACCAGCATATTCCCATTACTATCAAATGCAGCTGCGGCATGACAACCTCCTGATGAATTAAAAGCATCCTGTGCCTCTGCCATCACGTCGAACATGGCATTGATTTGCCTTGCATCAAAGGTTGACTTATCTTCTAAGGGCAATCCGCAGAGTGCTATAGACGAAATATCTTCCTTCCCACAAATGCCACACGAAGAAACAGATGTTAACGACCGGTTCGAATCAAAGCCAAAATCCAATTGATCTTCAGAAACAACGGCATTAACCGCCGTCACTGTTCCATCTTCATCAATATCAAGACTTTGCATTTTGAGCACTTCATTTTTTTGGGTAAAAACATTCTCTGAATGTAGGATTCCTCTGGCTAAATCATGCTCATAACCAGGTGTCCGCATGGTTACCGAAAAAGGTTTGTTGTTCACCTGAATTTGCAATGGCGCTTCATTGGTCAACACGTCTTCCACTTGCTCGACACCTAGATTGGTGTACTTATTAGCGTTATGTACAGATGTTGACTTCATACGGTAAATATACTTGTAATTTGCTATGCGGTTGAAGGGTCTAAAAAAAAACTGCCATTGATTTAACAATGGCAGTTTACCGTTTGTTTCAAAATTTATTTTCTAAGACAATCCGCTAATCTTACCGTTGCTGTCGATGCTCATACCCTCTGATGCTGGTACGGCTGGTAATCCAGGCATACGCATCATGTTACCAAGTATAGGAATCAAGAATCCTGCTCCTGCAGCGATTTCAAATTCTCTTACAGTCACTCTAAATCCAGTTGGTCGACCCACTTTTTTATCGTTGTCCGAGAATGATTTCTGCGTTTTGGCCATACATATAGGCAAATGAGATAACCCTAATTTATCGATTGTACGAATCCCACGTTCTGCTTTTGCTGCGTAATCAACACCATCCGCACCATATATTTCTTTTGCGATCGTCTCAATTTTTTCCTTTACAGATAAATTCCAATCATATAAAGGCTTAAAGTCATTCTTGCCAGACTCGATTTCATTTACTACTGCATGGGCTAAGTCTTGCGTTCCGTTTCCACCTTCGGCCCAACCTTTACTCAATACGGCTTGAACCCCGATGCTTGCACATTTTTCAATTAACCAATCAATTTCTTCTTGAGAATCAGTATAGAAGTTATTTACGGCTACTACAGGATTAAGGCCAAACTTTTTACTGTTTTCGATGTGTTTTTCTAAATTAGCAAATCCAGCTTTTACGCGATCTAAATTCGCATCATTATACTGATCAGGTGTTGCGCCACCGTGGTGACGAAGTGCTCTAATCGTAGCAACCAATACAAGCGCTTCTGGCTTTAGATTACCATAACCACATTTAATATTTAAAAACTTCTCAGCACCAAGATCAGCGCCAAAACCAGCCTCAGTAACAACATAGTCGCCTAACGACATACCCATCTGCGTTGCAATAATGGTATTTGTACCTTGTGCAATGTTTGCAAACGGACCACCATGAATAATAGCTGGATTACCTTCTAACGTTTGCACTAAATTTGGTTTTACTGCATCCTTTAACAAGATTGCCATTGCATTTTCAGCATTTAAATCTCTAGCATACACTGGCTTCTTGTCGAATGTATATCCACAGAAAATACTTCCTAGTTTTTGCTTCAAATCATCAAGATCGTTCGACATACAAAGAATGGCCATTACTTCTGAAGCAGCAGTAATATTAAAACCGTCTTCACGCGGTATTCCGTTTCCAGTTCCACCCAAGCCAATAACGATGTCTCTTAACGCTCGGTCGTTCATGTCGATCACACGTTTCCATATAACCGTACGTGGGTCAATTCCTAAACTTCGCGTTTTACTCTGAATATTATTATCGATAACCGCAGCAAGGAAATTATTTGCTTTTTCAATGGCCGAAAAATCACCTGTAAAATGTAGGTTGATGTCTTCCATTGGTACAACTTGTGAATGACCACCACCGGCAGCACCACCTTTTATACCGAAAACCGGACCAAGAGATGGTTCTCTTAAAACGACAACACTCTTTTTCCCTATTTTATTTAAACCTTCATGTAGTCCAATCGATACAGTTGTCTTTCCTTCTCCTGCTGGAGTTGGTGTGATTGCTGTTACCAAGATTAACTTGCTTTTGGCAACTTTATCTTTATCAATCAGATCTAATGGCAATTTTGCCTTATATCTTCCGTATTGTTCAATGTTATTAGAGTCAACATTCAGTTTTGCAGCGATATCATTGATATGCTCCATCTCAACGGCCTGTGCAATTTCTATATCTGTCATAGTGCTTTAATTCGGGCACGAATATAGAAAAATGCTCCTATTATGCTTCATATTTACGTGCAACGAATTCGGAACCGGAAGTATCTGTACAATGTGGTATTATAATTGATACTAAGTTTGTGTTATGAAAAAAATGATTTTACTGTTTTCGACGATAATTTTGGGTTGTGCTGTTGCTAACGCTCAAGACGTACCTGTTATACAATTCAAAGACACTATGCAATACCACATGGGTACATTTCGCCCGGGTGAATCTGCGGTTCACACTTTTGAATTCACAAACGTGGGAACGGGTAATTTCCATATAAAGGAAGTTAAATCTACCTGTAGTTGTACGGCTACAGATTGGCCAAGGGGAGTTGTTGCACCAGGGAAGTCAGGTAAAATCAAGGTAACGTTCGACACCAAAAACAAAAATGGTGAATATGCAAAAGGCGTAAACATTTTCTCCAATGCTGGCGAAATAAACCTAATCATCATCGTGAACGTTAAAGGTGATCCGGTTGCAACACCAACAAAGGCTAACCCAATGCCTAAAGTAGACCCGCATGCCGGGCACAATCACTAGACAGAATTAAAGGTGAACCTTCATACCTAATCTCAATCCGGTAGCCCACTGGTTTTGTTTGATTTCGTAGGCTTTTTTAAACGTAGGTGTGAAAGAATATTTGAATTGTGGATTGGCAAATATTTCTATTTCGTGGCTGATGTATTGAGAAATTTCGGCACCAACAATACCACTGATAAAATGCTTGTTTAACAACTCAAAATCCGAACTCGGTATCCAAAAGTATTTATTGGTCTCGTAGTTATACATCAACACATCAGCATGGTCTAAGTAGCCATAAGAGCCTCCCATTTGAACACTAACATGAAGCATATCAGATATATCTACACATTGATAGCTGGCTAAAACCGGTATCTCCATCAAGCCATAGTAATTGCTAAATGGTATTTCTTCGTTTGCTGTATAATCAACCATTTCTGGAGATTCGAAAACACTTTGTTTGCTCAAAAACGCACTACCCGTAGATGGGTTTGAATTAATTTCATTGGGGTCATTTTTGTTGACCACAGTCAATTTTTCACCATGCGACGAGTAGTAAAAACCCATCTGAACCGTCCACTTTTTTGAGACGTTTGCATACACATCAAAGCCCGAATAGAAATTCATAATGGCTTTGTCGTTGTTGTTGCGATACTCTTTACTCTGACCAAACGTATAGGCTGTTTGATTGTATATTCTTGCTACCGAACTAATATCATTGTAGGTTAATCGTCGATACGATATGCCTGGAGAAAAAGACGCTCCGACGGCAATTCTTGACCTTCTCGTTTTTATATCTGTAGGAATAAGGAATTCCTTTTGTTTTAAATCTAAGTATTTCCCAGAACGTAAATAATTAAAGGTTTTGTCTGGCTGTATCATGTCGACATGAACCGTTTTAAATGGTTCGCGGTTTACCATAAACTGAGCCAAGCCTTGCTTTGGTTTGTGTATCCGTACAGGATTATTTACTGGCTTCACTACTACGGTTTCCCTTTCGCGAACTACTTTGTTTTCTGTGACTAGTGAGCGATTGCGCACAGGCTCTATAATCCGTTCAAACGCGTTGTCGTCACTCTTTTTATCTTCCTGATCATTTGCAGCCCATGACCATAGCTTACCAATAGAAAAATCAAACGACTCAAACCCGCCAGTAGTGAGCTGATAGGCAATAGAAAGACCTCCAACCAAAATAAATGGTATTAAAATGTAGGCGCCAATTTTTATGCGCTTTCTAATTTTATTTTGAACTATTTTTTGATTTGAACCCACCTATCTCTTGAGATAACATGCGAATCTACCGAGATATTATTGGCTTACCGTCTCAGTTTCAGTCATTTTACCGAAATATGAAACAATAAAATAGAGTGTCAATGCCGCAATTGGGAAAGTAATATAAAATGGGATACCAAATCCTGCCGGTATAGTTCCCAAAATAATAGAGACTCCCCCAACGGTTAACGCATAAGGCATTTGTGTTTTAACGTGCTGCACATGGTCGCAATCCGCTGATAATGAACTAAGTATAGTTGTGTCTGAAATTGGCGAACAATGATCGCCTAGCACCGATCCAGCAAGCACAGCGCTAACCACGTTTGCAAAAATGTTCATGGACGCCGCAACATCTAAACCTTCGGCAGCGCAAATATTCCATGAGGTTACCAACACAACTGGGTACAGTATTGACATGGTTCCCCAACTGGTGCCTGTAGAAAAGGCAATTCCAGCAGCCAAAACAAAGACAATAGTTGGAATAAACGCTGGCATAATGTTGCCCTGACTGAGCGCAGCTAGGTACTCAGCTGTGCCAAGTGACTCGGTAATAGCGCCTAACGTCCAGGCCAATGTCAAAATCAATATAGCTGGCATCATGGACTTAACCCCAGCCTCTGCAAAAGACATGGTCTTTCGAACATGCAATATTCCGGCGGAGATTGTAATTAAAATGGCCATAAACAAACCACAAAACGAACCCCAAATGAGGGACAAATAACTATCTGCTCGACCAATGATTTCAGACAAGTTTGTTGCCAATGAAACGCCCTTGTTCCAAACATATTCCTGCCCTTCTCCCCCACCTGATAAACCGGTATAAAACAATCCAATAGTTGCACCAATAATCATTACCCCTATGGGCAATACAGCACTCCAAAGTGACTCTTTCTTGTCTTCTACCTCATCTATTTCGCTAACAACGGTTTGCTGTTGATCTTCCACATCTGCCGCACGTGCTTTCCGTTCAGCCTTCAACATTGGCCCAAAATCGCGCTTCCGCCAAACCAATAGGAAGATGAAAAATAAGGTGAGTATCGGATAAAACATGTACTGTAAAGATTGAAAGAACACACCATAGGCAGATCCAATCTCGTTTATTCCATTCGGAATTTTCGCTATCCCATCAGAGATATAACCCAGTTCGGCACCTATCCATGTGGTGATAAAAGCAATAGCGGCAACAGGTGCTGCTGTTGAGTCAACGATGTACGCTAGTTTTTCTCGGCTTACCTTCAACCTGTCTGTTAGTGGACGCATGGTATTCCCAACAACCAAGGTATTGGCGTAGTCATCAAAGAATATAGCAATACCCAACAACCACGTGGCCAGTTGACCTGACCTTGCCGTCGTTGCTTTTTTCGAAATACGTTTCACCAACGCCATCATACCACCATTCTTAGAAATGATGGACACCATTGCCCCAATCATAAGGGTAAAAAGTATCACGCTGATATGGTCTTTGTTGACCAATGAATCCTGAATGGCCGTAGGCACTTCCAGAAAAGCCTGCCCGATAGATTGTGATGATTTCAAACCCATCAAAATCAGCCCAGAGAATATGCCAATGGTTAAACTAAGTAATACTTCTCGTAGAATTAGGGCTAAAGCAATCGCTACTATAGGCGGAATGATACTTGTCCATTCTGGAATGGACACACCATTAGCTTCGCCAGCTAAAGCAACAAACTGCCCTACACCTAGTAATATTAATGCTAACAAAAATCGCATGCGGCAAAATAGGACAAGTCAATTGATAATTAAAAATTAATAATTGACAATTGCTTTAGGTATTAGCCATCAGGAATTATGAATGATGGGTTTATGAATAAAGACAGGATTATGTGATTAAAGCCCTTTGGGTCTATTTGAAGGAGAAGAATTAAAATATACTTCCATCAATTCTGGTGCTACCTAATAGGTTTGATTAGTTAACCGAGGTTCATTGATTCAAAAATGACGTCACTCTTTCTTTGCCCGAACAAAAAACAAAAACTTTATTAAAAAAAGAATTATGAAAAGTACCATCAAAATGATCCTAATCTTCAGTATTGCACTAAGCACTACTTCAGAGTTGTATGCACAAAGTATAAAATACGACAAGGTAACAGAAGAAATTATAGTGGACGGCGAATATTACGCCAAACTTGTAAAAACGAAATTTAACGCAGTTGGCTTAATAAAGAACTTTAGTATTCAAAATCGTGCGGGTGAAGAATTGATATTCTTCAAGTATAGATCTTACGAGGTGTGGAATGCCTCAGAGAAAAAATATGTAAGTAAACGTGCCTACGACATCACATTCATAAATGGCTTAGGGAAAGTGTATTACAAAAAGCAATTCACTCTAAAATCAGTAATGAAATTACTAGTTAAGAATAATCTTGTTAAGAATGACAAAATTGACCCAGAAGCAGAAAGAAGGTTTATTTCGGTGAACAATGGACGACAGGGTCGCAATCAGGAGATAAAGGTCGAGGTTTCTGACATCTCTATTTCGAACAACGAAATTATTAAAGAGGGAAGCAAAGTTGGTAAGTTTACAGAAAGCACTAAAACCAATGATGCCGGAATAAAGCAAACCTATGTCACAGTTTACTCTAACACCGGAGAAAAAATAGCGACCGCAACTGCTGATGAAGAAAATCCAAGTGAATGGACTGTATTAACAACAAAAGACAATAAGACGACAGGAATATTGTACGAAAAATCGTCTTCAAAAGAACAGCTATTTAGCTGGATGATTTCGACGAAATACCTATAAAATGGAGAAAGAATAGTGTCAAAACATTTGACTTCAGAGAGCAGACACGGAAGGTAGTTATTGGAACAAAATATAAGTGACACTTGTATTTTGTTCACTCCTTCAATCATTCAATCCTTCAGACATTCAACCCTTCAATCCTTCAATCCTTCAATCCTTCAAAATTCCCTTATCCAACACTTTTCCCACTTCATTTGACAACTTTTTTAATGAAGTCGTCATAGTATTGCACCAACAAAAACAAAAACAATGAAGTCTACCACATTTACACTGTTTGCGGTTCTTGCATTTTCAGGTTTTTATGCAAACGCACAAGAATCACTTGACACTACAGTTGTTAGTTCGAACAGATTACAAGACAAATACAAAGAAACCGGCAAAACCGTTGTTGTACTGACGGCTAAAGACATTGAGCAGTATGCCGTTAATACGGTTGAAGATTTGTTACAAGACATCGCTGGTGTGAATATGAACAGTAGAGGCGGATTTGGTGTTCAGTCGGACATAGGTTTACGCGGCAGCACCTTCTCCCAAGTACTCGTACTGGTTGACAATCAAAGACTTAACGACGGGCTGACAGGCCATTTCAACAACAACATACCCATTGCACTTTCAGAAATTGCACGCATCGAGATAATCAAAGGACCATCGGGCGTTTCGTTTGGTAGCGATGCCGTTGGTGGGGTGATTCACATCAAAACAAAGACCTACACCGCTGTACCTAAATACCAGTTCAACTTTGGCGGTAAACTCGCTGTAGGACAAGACAAATTCTTTAACAGCGACATGGGCGTGTTTCTCAATGCTAAAAAATGGGGATTTTCAGGTGGAGTTAAATCATTACGGTCAGATGGAGAACAAAGACTTAATCCAAATTTTGGTAAAAACAGCGTTGCTGATAGTACCTACCGATCATACTACGACATTAAGAATTACACACTGTCTGGCATCTACTTCAAAAATGCATGGAAGGTGTATTTACGGGGTGCCATGGATGTACGCGATTTTGATGCAAAATACTTCTATACTGCGAGTTCGTTTGACGAGTCTGTAGAACAAATAAAAGCGTATTGGATCCAGTCAGCTTTAACCAATGAAGATGCGAAGCAACGGACTGAGTTTAACATTGGATACAAACACAACCAAGACACCTTTGCATTTTTACCAACCTCGGTTAATGGTCATACCACAACAAGATTAAATGCAACACTTACGCAAAACAGAGGTGTGAGCAAACACAAAATAGCATACGGCGTGCAATATGACCGCACTACAATCGAAAGTAGTGACAGAGGCAATCACAACAACTTTAGTATTGCTGGATTTGCTCAAAGCCGTCTACACATGGGAGACAGATTCAAATTAATGTTAGGTGTTCGTGCTGAGCAAGACGATTACTATGGATTCCACTTCGTTCCACAAATAACAGGGACTTACATTTTGCCCAAATTGGTTTTACGAAGTTCAATTGGCCAGTCTGTAAGAAACCCGGATTACACCGAGCGTTTTGTTTCGTATAACATTGAAAAATTATCGCCAAACCGAAATGCCGGAAATCCTGATGTTCAACCTGAAAAATCTTTTTCGGTCGACCTAAATGCAAATTGGTCTCCATCAAAAAACTTACGTATTAGCCAGTCTGTTTTTTACCGAACCTCTGATAACTTAATCGATTATATCGTGACGAATTCTAGCCAGATTACCAACTTGACTAATTTGGTGCCCGATACCACTTATTTCTATACACGAAACATTGCCAACAGCAATAACATCGGTTACGAATTAAGCGCTCGCTATACGGTGAACAATACAGATACCACTTACCTAAAGTTGTTTGTTGACTACACCTACTTACAAACCACACATGAAGGGCCGGTGGAATCTAAATACATTGCAAACCACCCGATTCATATCGCTTCACCACGCGTGTTGTTTAGATATAACCGTATTCGTGCCAGTTTATCCAGTAACCTGATTACGCGTAACCCTGAAAAAATTGAAGGAATTAACGGCGAAGTGAAGAACCAATACGCCCTGATGAATATGCGCATTTCTTACAAGCCAAAGTTTGTACCAGCACGTATATTTATTGAAGGACGTAACATTTTAGACACCCAGTATCAGGAGATATTAGGCGCACAGATGCCTTCTAGAACCATTTACGGTGGATTAATCTGGAGATGGGGAGAAGGAAAACTTATCTAGAAGTACAAAATACCCAGTAATACTTGTACGGGCTCTTGGGGTTGTAGGCCACTCCTATTCCAACGTACTTGCTCTTTTTATTAAACATATTGGCATAGTGCCCTTTGCTTGTATACCATTGGCGATAGGTATCTTTTGACAGTTTACTTCCTGCGGCTATATTCTCAGAATTAACGAACCTCAGGTTATAAAACTTGCGAATGCGCGCGAATGTTCCACCTATTTTAACAAGCTTGCCGTCTATGCGATCATAGGTATTATGATCAAAGTAACGCTGAGTTGCCATGTCTGTTGCATGATATCGCGCAGCCCTGCTTAAATCAAAACTCCATAGTAATGGTTCCAATCCTTTTTTCACTCGCTCGTTATTAATAAGGCGCAACAACTCCTTTTCTCCTTTAAAGTCAATAGGGCCGATATCCTCGTCACCAGCGGGCATGCCATAATATTTACCATCCACTGTAAGCGTAACCTGAAGCAACAATTTTTCTTCCTTTTGTTTTTCCTGTTTCACCGAATCTAGCTGATCTAAGGTGGGCAGATGTTTGCCCGTTAATCTCGAATAATGCTTTGCTAACCTTTCTGACCGGTCATAATCCTTATAGCGCAAAAAAGTATCACGCATGGATTCTATCTGAATGGCAATTTGGTTAATCAATACTTTCTGATGGCTTTTAATATACTCATGTTTTGTAGTGTACTTGGTAGAACGATATGCGTCAGAAGCCGCTCTATTGAGCGCACTGTATCGCTTTGTAAGTCGAGTTTCAGCTCCAAACTTATTTAGGTACAACGAAGACAAAAAGTAATACGCATCAGGTTCTGTAGATCGCTTTGACTTTAATTTCTTTGCAAAGGCCAAGCCCTTTAACGAATCGCGATCAAGCTTTCTTTCAATTTTTTTGAACAACCTTTCGTCGGCAGTAACCGTCCCCGCCATCAACAAAACGACCATACATACTATTGACTTTTTCATAATCCTATTTTGGTAGTTTATACCACCAAGGCCTAAAACATAAACGGCTAAAGCAAAAAATCTGTATGTATCGCCTGGCACAACTTCTTAAATTAGTAGATTTGGTGCATGGTTAAAGTCCAACTACATCGTGCTGCATTTCTTCTGACCGTTATTATTTGTGGGGTGATGTTCGCTCAGTGTAATCGTAAAACGACCGAAGTTATTGCAGAAGATTATTCGTTCAAATTTGAGCTCAGCACGCCTTTTGCGTTAGGAGTAACAGACAAGGCCTGCAACCTTGATCAAAACATCTGTATCGTAATGGATTCTGTTTATGACGATTCAAGATGCCCTGAGGGGGTAAATTGCATTTGGGAGGGAAACACAAAAATGAGGTTCAAGTTAACTACTTCAAAAAATAGCTACGTCTTATATCTCGACACGCAACCTACATCCAACATTTATCACAACGACACAATTGTAGGAGGCTACCATATCTCACTAAATCAACTCAGCCCGTATCCAGTAGAAGACAACCCAATTAAATTGTCCGACTATGCTGCCGAAATTCAAATTAGTGCGGCGAATTAATCAGCGGATATACCTATAAAATGATTCGGTTGTAGTTTACCTTTGCATTTCATAAAAATCCTACCAATAGTATGTTTTTCAATTTTACTGAAATCTTGTCTGTGACAATGGTATTGTTTGCCGTAATCGACATCTTGGGCAGTATACCCATTATTTTATCGTTGCGAGAAAAAGTTGGTCATATACAATCAGAAAAGGCAAGCATAGTCGCACTCTTCATTATGATTGTGTTTTTGTTTGCAGGAAACAGCATTTTAAAACTTTTAGGCGTAGACCTTAATAGTTTTGCCGTTGCTGGTTCTATCGTCATTTTCTTTTTGGCCTTGGAAATGATATTGGGTTTGCATTTGTTTAAATCCGACTCTCCCACTACGGCGAGTATCGTTCCTATTGCATTTCCTATTGTTGCCGGAGCAGGTACCTTAACCTCATTACTCTCTTTGCGTGCAGAATATGCGATAGAAAACATTTTGGTGGCTATCTTAATCAATATTGCCTTGGTATACTTTGTACTAAAAAACACAGCACGTTTGGGCAAACTTCTTGGGCCAGGTGGCATCGGAATTTTGCGTAAGGTTTTTGGAATTGTTTTGCTAGCGATAGCGGTAAAGCTATTTGTAACAAATATTAAAGAGTTGTTTTAACCTTACTCGTCTATTTTTCCGAATCCACTTCAACCTCTTATTCTACCTTATCTGCGCGTTCCACTTCTTCCACATTTTTGAGTTTATCCTCCGCAGTTTGAATAATTTCTTCTACCTTTTTAATTTTTGATTCTTTGGCAGCAATCTCTTCATCGCTGAGATCGCCATTAGCTTTGTCCTCATCAAGTTTTGATTTTGCCTCAGACACTTTATTCTTGGCTTCCTCGATTTTCACTTGAGCCTCTGTTTTTTTTACGGCTGCTTTCTCAAGTGCTTCTTCCTTGTGTAATTTGGCTTCTGTGCTCCTTTCTTTGCCAAATTCCTTACCTGATTGATTGTCTTTATCTCTTTTGTGACCATGACCTTTGCCATTTCCACTTGCGGTATCTCGCTTAATTTTCTTTTCCTTCTTTACTTTAGCTGCTTTCTTGTCTTCATTTGCGTCATCACCATCATTACTTTCATCTTCCACCCTTTCAGGTTTTGAATCTTTACGACTCTCCTTTACACTGTCTTTATCCACGTTCGATTGAAGTCCTTTTTTATCCTTCTTTCCCCGAACTTTTTGCTGCAGTTCAGTGACTTTATCCTCTTTGACTTTATTCCTTTTACCCTTACTAGATTGCGCAAATGCACCTTCAGTAGCCAGCGCTAAAACCAAGCAGATTCCTAATACTATTTTAATGCTGTTTTTCATTTTTCCTATTTTAACAATTTGTCCACCTCGTCTAAATCCTTAATCGCACTATCCAGCTCATCCACTGCTAAATCAATCTTCTTTACCGACTCTTCTAGCTCAACGACTTCTTGTTTTTCCTCTTCAGTTAATTCAGGTGACGGTTTAGATGAACAAGCAGTTAAACAAAAAACTACTATAACAAAGGCGAAATGTTTGCCTTTTAGGTGTAAAAAATTGTAATGCATAATTCAAACATAATAATTAATCCTCACAAACGGAGTTAAAATGCTGCGCAAGGTCGTTTGATATTCCATCCCAACTAAACTTGGTTTTGGCTAGCTCCAGCCCCTTTTGCCCTGTTAACTTTCTGAGCTCTTCTGACTCAATTAAGTTGGACACATGTGCAATAAATTCAGCATCGTTGTTTGCATGAAACACACCGTCTCCTGAGTTTACTTCTAGCCCTTTAAAACCAATATCGGTACAAACGACAGGTACACCCATTGCCAATGCTTCCAATACTTTATTTTGAGTTCCTGCACCAAACCGCAACGGCGCAATAACAATATCAGCCTGACTGTACATTTCGGAAATATCTTCCACAAAACCCGTAATAACTACATGGTCTGAGGCTAGGTCTAATACTTGTTTTACTGGTCGTTGCCCGGCAATAACAAGTTTGATGTTGGGGTGGTTTGATAACAGCTGAGGAAACATTTGCTCTACAAAATAAGTTACGGCGTCAACGTTGGGCGCATAATCCATGTTTCCGGTGAACAACAAGGTTTCGCATCGGGAGTAGTTGTGATCGTCGTATGTAAACGTTTCTAAATCCACACCGTTTCGCAGCAATTCAACGCGTGATCCAGGATGAATCTGCAACAAATGATCTCTATCTTCTACTGAACAAACCAAGTTGAGATCATACTCGAATATTACTTTTTCAGCTTCAATAACACGTTTGGATTCAAGGGAGTCGAATAATTTATTCCACCATGGCCGGTCTACCTCATTCCTTCGTTGCCAATACAACGAATAGGCGTCAGGAAGGTCTAAAATTCGCGGATGCTCAACCAAGTCGCTTGTATATTGAGACATTCTAAGATGTTGTGTATGAATCACATCAACCGACTGCTTGTCTAAGAATTGATGCAGCACATTCGACATATTTCTACTCTTAAAATAAGCCAATTGGAACGGCATGGAGTGAAAAAAATTGAGCGCACTATACAGATACGACTTCCACTTGGGTTGGTATACCAAGTGTACTTCTTTAAAAATTGGGTCTAAGTATTTCTTGTATTGTAACTCCTGCTTTGACTCAACAAAGGCGATTAGATATAAGTCGTGATCTTTACAAAGCCTTCGACTTAGGTTGTAAATTTTCAACTTATCCCCTCTAAACGGTGGGTAAGGTATTCTGTTTGCTAAGAATAGGACTTTCAAAGCTGCTAAGATAAAAACTGTCTCCCAAATCTTAATAAAAAACTAAAACAGTTTAGAATTTATAAATCCTGCCGTTTTTCAACGTAAACATGCCCAATGCACCCTGCACGTTTGACGGAATAGTCGTTGGTTCGGTAAACGGATTTTCGGGCTCATAACGCTCTAAAAACCGCAAATAATCATACTCCTTTTTAGTGATGCCGCTGAGCACTACAAACAGGTCTACAGAGATGCTACTTCCAGGCTCTGTAAAGGCATACGCTTCATGCTGTTGCGAAAACCTGGTACCCGCATCATCTCCAGAAGACACTTGGGCAACATAACTACTAATGGTGTCTTTTTTTCCATCAAAATTGTACACCTGATAAAACTCGAGCATGTAATATTCTTGAATTCCTGGAATATCATCCCAGCTTGTTCTGATGCGATACACCGTCTCAAAGTCTCTTTTAAAAGAATCGACCACCACATCTATATTTTGAGGGCGCACTGGATATTCGGATTGTGCATAGATTTGGGCTCCATCAGGCAAAGTAATATGGAGTTCATATAGTTCGCCATCGATAAAGTCAAGATTACTTTCGTCGTTGTACTTATCGATTCCTTCAATAAACATCACGGTATCTGTTCGGCCAAGACCTGTTATCGACACAATTGCGTCGTCTATAACATCAAAATCGGATCTTCGCTCCCCAAAAATTGGGTTCGATTTTGTTAAAGAACAATCGTACGTATTGATGGCTCCGTCATACCTAAAATGAACAACGGGTTTAATTTCTATTTCTGGCAAGTCAACGTTATCGACTATGGTTTGGCAACTGGCAAGGAGTAATGAACAAGCCATAAAAACAAAGGGTATGTATTTTCTTTTCATGATCATTTGAATGTATAGTTCCACGAAATCGACGGTAAAATTGGAAACAAGCTTACTTGCTTTAACACCTGTTTACTGTTAGGGTCAAACCGACGCTCTGTTCCGATATAATAGTAAAATGGGTTTTTCCGACTGTACAGGTTATACGCACTAAATTCAATTGTTCTCACCCCCTTGGGTTTAACCTTTTTAATTTGCAGACCGATATCGGCTCGGTGGTACGCTTTCATCTGAAAACCATTCCTTTCGGTGTATTGCTGTCCGTTTGTCCAAAAACCACTGGCATTAGTAAACAAATTATGATTGTCGAGTCTAAACGTACTAATGGGTAAAGTAATCGCATTGCCTGTGCCATACACCCAGTTGGCCGACAAAGTCATTCTATCATTGATTTTATATTGCCCAACCACGGAAATATCATGACGCCTATCGTATCGAGCATAGAACGATTTACCATTATTTATACTGTCAAAAGTGTGTTTGGTCCAAGACAACGTGTACCCAAGCCATCCTGTAAACTTGCCATATTTTTTTTGCAGCAACAGCTCGGTTCCGTAGCTTACACCTTTGCCTGTGGTTACGTTATCTTCCCACGAAACCTGTTTAGCCTCGCCATCAACTGCTGCCTCTATTTGCAAAAAGGAAGCTCCTTCCTTGTATGCAATTATGTTACTCATGGTTTTATAATACCCTTCTACTGTTATGCTGATTTGAGGTTTTTTAAAGTCTTTCGCAAGTCCTCCAGCTATTTGCGAGGAAGATTGCGGTTTTACCTTTTGCGTAGCCGGAACCCACAAATCAGTAGGCAAGCCTACACCACTAGAGCTAAGTAGGTGTATATATTGATTCATAGTAGCGTACGATAGTTTTGCCGATAGGTTTTTAGCTAATGTATACGCCAATGCAATTCTAGGCTCAGGGTTGATATAATCTGCCCCGTCAACATGGAAGCTGCTTAAGCGTAAACCAATAAGGCCTTTTAGCTTGCTGTTGAATTTCACCTCATCCTCCACATACAAACCCGTTTCTATCGCATTAAAATTAACTTCATCATTGATTCGAGAAGAATCGTAGTTATCTGTAAGCACTAAAGCACTTGGCGTGAATTTATGATGCGTCGCGACGTATCCAAATTTTATTTTATGGCGGTTGTTGAGGTAGTAATCAAAGTCTTGTTTAAAACTATAATCTCGAATGCCTGAGCCATACCTCAGTTCGAATAAGGTTGTATCTGCTTGTTCTTCTTTTGCTGCAATCCCTAGGTTATAGGTGCTGTATATTAATGACGTATTCACAAATACTTTCGGGCCAATTACATGGTTCCATCTAAAAGTACCTGTGGCATTGCCCCAACCAAAATTTGTTTTGGTTTGCTCCTTGAAGTTTTCGCCATACTTCTCATTGAAATAGAATTTATCACGACCGAAGTAACCGCTCACATACACTTTGTTCTTTTTGTTAATCTGGTAATTCGCCTTCGCATTGAAATCATAAAAGAAATACCCCCCAGAGCTCTTCCCATCGGAGGTCGCTAAAATAAATGGTTGCATTAAGGCATCGACGTAGGTGCGACGACCCGACAAAATATACGAGCCTTTACCTTTGGCCAATGGCCCTTCCAGAATCCCTTTCGATGAAATGATTCCGACACCAACTTCTCCTGTTGTCTTTTCTTTATTGCCGTCTTTCATATTCATATCAATAACAGAAGATAGCCGTCCACCATATCTTGCAGGAAAACCGCCCTTGATGAGTTCTACACTACGCAAAGCGTCACCATTAAACAACGAAAAGAAACCGAATAAATGCTGTGCATTATATACCGTAGCACCATCAAGAATGATTAGGTTTTGATCGGGGCCGCCGCCACGCACATACAATCCACTTTGTCCTTCGCTCCCACTTTGAACACCTGGCAAAAGCTGAATTACCTTTAACACATCCTTCTCGCCAAAAAGCGCTGGAATTTCTTTGATTTGCTTGATCGGAATATCCACCGAACTCATTTGCACTTTATCGCTTTCCTTTTCTCTCTTCTTTAATTCAATTTCTGTGGTTGTGAGTCTATTACCTTGCGGTACAAGGTATGCGGTAAAACTGTAGTTACTGTCTAACGCCAAGGTTACAATTTGTTGGTTATATCCCACATAATCAAAGACGACATCGTAGGTTCCTTCAGGCAGTGTTAAAGAGTAAAACCCATAATCGTTGCTGGTAGTACCATATGCGCCCCCAGCCGTAAACACTGTTACAGCGATTAATGCTTCTTTACTTCCTTGTTCGTAGATAAAGCCCGACAGCGTGACGTTTTTGGCTTGGCTAAAAAAGGAAAAAAAAACGAACAGGCAGGTTGTAATACATCTCCAATTCATTTGGATCTTAGATTATGGTTATGGTGTGAGTTAATGGGCACAAGGCACGAAAATAAGATAGTCTCGTAATGTCTTTTTAACTCTTTGCAAGAAAGATTATTATCGATTAGAACTATAATGACATTATTGTGTTTCACTGAATGAATTACCTTTGCTATGAGTATGGAAAAGACAACGCTAAATACAATTGAAGAAGCCATCGAAGACATTCGTAATGGCAAGATGGTAATTGTAGTTGATGACGAAGATCGTGAGAACGAAGGAGACTTTCTTACGGCTGCTGAAAACATGACGACCGAAATGGTAAACTTCATGTCGAAAGAGGGTCGTGGATTGATTTGTGTACCACTTATTGAAGAACGTTGCGAGGCGTTAGACTTAGAATTAATGGTAGGTAAAAACACGGCTCAGTACGAGACCCCTTTTACCGTATCAGTTGATTTAATTGGTCATGGAACCTCAACAGGAATATCGGCATACGATCGAGCCATGACGATTAAAGCATTGGTAGATCCCAAAACCGATCCTGCCGTATTGGGCAAGCCAGGTCATATCTTTCCATTAAAAGCTAAAACAAATGGTGTTTTAAGACGCGCCGGCCATACAGAAGCAGCGATTGACTTAGCGCGTTTGGCAGGTTTTCAACCAGCTGGTTGTATTGTCGAAATCATGAACGAAGACGGCACCATGGCTCGGCTTCCTGACCTACGTATAGTTGCGAAGAAATTTGATATGAAAATTGTGTCCATTGCCGACTTGATTGAATATCGCCTAAAAAATGAAAGCCTTATTGAGCGACAAATTGATGTAGCCTTACCAACAGATGTTGGGGATTTTAAACTGGTTGCTTTCAAACAAACGGCAAACGGTCAAGACCATTTAGCCCTAGTCAAAGGCGAATGGAATGAAGATGAGCCGATATTGGTACGTGTACATTCAAGCTGCGTTACCGGCGATATATTCGGTAGTTGTAGATGTGATTGTGGTGAACAATTAAAAAAGGCCATGGAGCTCATTGAACAAGAAGGCAAAGGTGTTATTGTTTACATGAACCAAGAAGGTCGTGGCATTGGCTTACTCAATAAATTAAAAGCATACAAACTTCAAGAGCAAGGCATGGATACCGTTGAAGCCAATTTAGAGCTTGGCTTTAAAATGGATGAGCGTGATTACGGTGTTGGTGCTCAAATATTAAGAGACCTTGGGGTTAGAAAAATAAAATTGATGAGCAACAATCCTAAGAAGCGAAAAGGGCTCATTGGTTATGGCTTAGAGATTATTGAAAACGTTAGTTTAATGGTAGAACCAAATCCACATAATGCCGTGTATTTGGATACCAAACGCGAAAAAATGGGTCACGAAATTTAAACGTGATATCTATCTATACAGACGGCGCATCGCGAGGTAATCCAGGACCAGGAGGTTTTGGTACTGTGATTAAAAAGGGCACGCGTCGCAAAGAATTTTCTGGAGGATTTCGACTAACCACAAACAACCGAATGGAATTACTGGCGGTAATTATTGGGTTGGAAGCGTTATTAAAACCAAACTTACAGGTTACCATTTACTCAGATTCTAAATATGTAGTGGATGCCATTGAGAAAAAATGGGTCTTTGGGTGGGTAAAGAAAGGTTTTAAGGATAAAAAGAATCCAGACCTCTGGAGAAGGTTTCTGCAGATTTACCCTAAACACAAGGTCAAAATGGTGTGGGTGAAGGGCCATGCAGGTAATGTTGAGAATGAAAGATGTGATCAACTTGCCACAGAAGCTGCAGATGGCAAAAATCTTAAGCTAGATCTCGGCTATGAGAATAGCGTTAATAACAAGAAGTTATTATAGAAGTATATATCTTGCAGATTAACACGCGACTTCACGTCTCAAAAAAAATTGAACTTCCTTCCACACAAATCACCTCACAGCAGCACGCACTTTAATTTAAAAGGCCGTAAAGCGCTCATTGTTACCACAAGCCAGGCGACATTAGATACTGTGGATGCCGAAGGCAATACAGTAAAAACAGGCAAAGCAACAGGGGTATATGCTTCCGAAATGACTGAGCCCTACTATGCTTTTGTCGAAGCCGGTATGGACGTTGACCTCGCTAGCATTAAAGGCGGGAATATTCCTATTGAAAAGTTGTCGTTAATGCCGTTAGTGCGAACAAAAACCGATAGTAGGTTTTTAAAAGACAACGACTTTCAAAAAAAAGCCAATCAGTCAATTTCGATAGAAGATATTGATTTCACCGCATATGATATCGTGTTTCTTTCTGGAGGATGGGGCGCAGCGTATGACTTTGCTCAATCAGACGAGTTGGCAAAAAAAATATCCCAAGCGTATGCGAAAGATATTGTGATCGGCGCTGTATGTCATGGCCCATTAGGGCTTGTGGGAGCTAAAAAACCGGATGGCACTGCTTTGGTTAAAGGAGTCAAAACCACAGGTGTGACAAACAAACAGCTCAAACAATTAATGGTTGGTGATACACCAAAACACCCAGAAACGGAATTGCGCAAACTTGACTCTAACTATTCGAGTCGTACAGGGTTAATTGATATGTTTATGAGTCATATTGTGGTTGATGAAAAACACAATATTGTGACTGGTCAAAATCAAAAGTGCGGGGTGCAGGCGGCAAATCATGCTATGCAACTTTTATCCAACCGCGTTAAATAGTCACTTCAGTTACGCATGTAATTGGTCGAAAACACCAAATAAACCAGCCCTGCGTGTCAGAAATTATATGTAAGTTCGTAGCACTACTTATTTATGAAAATTTCTATCGACACGGATAAAAATTCCGTTATCATTACGCAAAAATTTAACGTCAAACTCCAATTAATTTGGGATCTTTACACACAGTCAGAGCATCTAGACAAGTACTGGGCACCTGAACCTTGGCAAACCAAAACCAACTCAATGGACTTCAAGGAAGGTGGTGCATGGATATACCTATTAACCAACACAAATGGGGAGCAATTTGCGGCAAGACTTGACTACTTCCAGATCCACCCGCTGAAACGCTTTAAAGCGGTAGATTCATTTTGTGAAGCCGATTTTACAGCAGATGAATCTACACCAAGGTCAATTTGGGAAGTAAGTTTCGAGAGTGTTAAACACGAGACGGTTGTAACAGAAGTAATCACCTTTGCCAGTGCGTATCACCTAAATGCTACTCTAGAGATGGGATTTGAACAAGGCGTTAAGCTCCTGATGCACAATCTTAAAACCAGTTTACACGCCACAAATATCAAGATGTAAACCTAAAGCAAATGGCTATTTTTGACGCCTAGTTTTAGTACACAATGAATCCGTTTTTAACCCCATATAAAACCAAATTTGCGACCATCCCTTTTTCCAAAATAGAACTGGCACATTACGCTGCTGGCATTGAGGAAGGAATCATCCAAGCCAAAAAAGAAATTGACGAAATCGCTCAAAACAAGGTGTCGGCAAATTTTGCTAATACGATTGTAGCCTTGGAGCTTACTGGCGAAATATTGGATAGAGTGACCAACGCATTTTTCAATTTAAACTCTGCCGAAACAAGTGCTGAAATGCAAGAAATTGCACAACAGATATCGCCATTGTTGACGGATTATAAGAATGATGTGATGATGCACAAGGGCTTGTTTGAAAGGGTAAAGGCAGTGCATGCACAAGCGCAAGACGGATTAACTGCAGAAGAGCAAATGCTGTTAGACAAAACCTATAAAAGTTTTGTTAGAAACGGTGCCAATTTGAATGAAGCACAGCAAAATGAGCTACGCGACATAGATACAACGCTTGCAAAACTATCGCTAAAGTTTGGAGAGCATGTACTGTTAGAAAGCAACGCTTACCAGCTGTATATAGAAGATGAGAAAGACCTTGATGGCTTGCCAGATGGTGTTAAAGAGGCTGCCGCAATGGGTGCAGAACAACATGGCGAAAAAGGCAAATGGTTGTTTACACTTGATTACCCGAGTTATATACCCTTTATGACCTACAGCACCGTTCGAGAATTGCGTGAAAGGTTTTACAAGGCGTTTAGCTCGAAGGCATTTAGCAACAACGAAAACGACAATAAAGAAATCGTTAAAGAACTTGCTACACTGCGTCATAAGCGGGCTTTGTTACTAGGATTTGATAGTCATGCCGATTTTGTTTTGGCAGAACGTATGGCCAAAAACCGGTTAACCGTACAAGATTTCTTAGACGACATTGAACGTAAAGCCCTACCCTTTGCAAAAAAAGAGTTTGATACCTTAACCAAATACGCCAACCAAATGGATGGCTTGACTGAACTAAAAAAATGGGACGGCGCATACTATGCCGAAAAATTAAAGAAAGAGAAATTTAACATCGACGATGAATTGCTTAGGCCGTATTTCGAATTAAGTAAAGTCATTTCGGGTGTATTTACCACGGCAACTAAGTTGTTTGGCCTTTCTTTTCAGAAGATTGACGACATTGAAGTGTATCACGAAGATGTACAGACCTACGAGGTATTGGACCACAACGGGAACCATTTGGCTGTGTTTTATGCAGATTTCTTTCCACGACCAGGAAAACGACAAGGCGCATGGATGACTTCATTTCGATCACAGAAGAAAGTGAACCACAAAGACCAACGGCCGCATATATCTATCGTTTGTAACTTCACAAAACCTACCGAAACAACACCATCGTTACTCACCTTTAACGAAGTAACGACGCTATTTCACGAATTCGGACATGCCTTGCACGGTATGTTAGCCAATGGCCAGTTCGCTTCGTTAAGCGGTACAAGTGTGTATTGGGATTTTGTTGAACTTCCCTCTCAACTTATGGAAAACTGGTGCTACGAGAAAGCATGTTTAGATCAATTTGCAAAACATTACCAAACCAACGAACCTATCCCTCAAACCTACATCGAGCGCATCAAGGACTCGGCTAATTTTATGAGTGGCAAGGGCACTGTACGACAAATTAGCTTAGGGAAAATCGATATGGGTTGGCATTCGGCTGCGATCGACAACAACATTGACGTTAAAGAATACGAAGCAGCCCTTGTTGACGGATTAGACTTCTATCCAGAGGTTAAAGAAGCATGCACAAGCACATCCTTTTCTCATATATTTCAGGGTGGATATTCCAGCGGGTATTACAGCTACAAATGGGCTGAAGTATTGGATGCTGATGCTTTTGAGGCATTTAAAGACGCCGGCATATTTGACAAAGAAGTAGCAACTCGTTTTAAGGAAAACATACTGTCTGCTGGAGGGGCTGAACACCCATCAATTCTATACAAGCGTTTTAGAGGTAGAGACGCCAACCCCGACGCATTGCTGCGACGTGCAGGGTTAGTATCTGCCAAGTAGTGATTAATTGCACTACATTTGAGTCTATTTAGTTTTACTGATGGATAAAAAAACGTTTGCGCTTATTGGTGTTTTTATATTACTCCTGGTTACGGGTTCTTTCTTCATATTGCGAAATATGAGCAACAAAATTGAGCAATCTATAGCCGAATTGGAACAAGATGCTACGCAAGCAGAACAAACGGCAGAACCTAAAACCGATTACAGCAGTTTACCTAAAGTGCAACATAAAAAAGCACTCCAACTTGATAGCCAAACGACGGTATTGGTAGAAAAGTTAGAAACCACAAAACAGTTTTTGATTGAAGGCTTCGAGCAAAATGGGGAAGCCTATATTACGACAGAAGAAATATCTGAAGAAATTAGTGGCTTAAAACGATCTATTATTGATTTCCATTGGTACATCGAATCGAACTTCGCAGACCATGCCATCGATTTGGAATTATATCTGTCTGTAAATGGTGGTACGTTGGGCGACAAAACAATTCCTTGGGAGGAATACTATTTTCATCATGCTCCGCTTGCTGCCGTAATTACGATCCTAACCAAATACCAAAGTGAAGCACGGTACGTACAAAGTCAGCTCCTAGACGCTTTACTGGAGGAGATGGACAACGGCAAAAACGATAACCAACCATCATAGGTGATTGCCGGTTTAAAAAAATCTGAAATAATTTAAAGTATTTTTGATTCACGTTCGTCTTTACACCTATGAAGACGATAGTGTCTGCACAAATGGCTGAGAAAAACAAGCAAACGTTAGCGAGTTCCGTAAAACAATATGGAGCCCAGTTGGCTGGATTTATTCGGTCTAAAGTTGGAAATAACGAAGACGCCAAAGACATTCTTCAAGACGTCTGGTATCAGTTCAGTCGTTTAACAAACCTCGATGACATCGAAAATATCAGTGGCTGGCTTTACAATGTAAGTAGAAACAGAATTACCGACAATTACCGCAAAAAGAAACCCGCCTCGCTTGAAGATTTTAAGGTAAACGACGACGAAAATTTATTTTCTTTTAAAGAAATTCTGTTAATCGACGACTCAGGTAATCCAGAGCTTGCCTTGTTTAAAAACTTGTTTTGGGAAGAATTAATGTCTGCCCTAGATGAGCTTCCTGAGAAGCAACGCGAGGTATTTGTTTTGAATGAAATGGAAGACAAAACGCTAAAAGAAATAGCAGAAGAAACCAACGAAAACCTTAAAACAATAATTAGCCGTAAAGGCTACGCAGTTAAACACCTGCGAAAGAGATTAGATTATTTATACAAAGAATTAAACAATTGATATGAGAGACTTAGATCAAACAATGAGAGATGCTGCTCCTATAAAAAAGGCATTTATTATTCTATTTTTTGCTGGCTTAATGGCCGCGTTAGTAGCTGTTGTAATGACCATATGGAATGCCATATTACCTGACGTAATTGGCGTAACTGAGGTTAACTATTGGCAAATGCTCGGTATTATATTCTTAAGCCGCCTGCTGTTTGGTGCATCTAAATTTGGGAACAACAAACACAAACGCAATCGTCGTAAACATTTTAAAGACAAGTTTATGAATATGTCTGATGAGGAAAAGGAAAATTTCAAATCTGAATGGAAATCGCGCTGGGATAAGTGTTGATTGACAATGGATAGCGCTCGTTAAACAAATTTGAAAATAATTTAAAGTAAAAACAGGACTCATCCGTCTACACTAATAGAAACATAAAAGACATGATTAAGAACATTTTTAGAACTATTGGAATCGGATTATTGGTTGGACTATTATTCTTTGTCGCTTTCCGATTCTTTATTGTGCTAGCGATTCTAGCACTCATTTTTAAACTATCTGGTAAAGGTCGCTGGAAGCGCCAACAATGGCACAACAGAAAGCTGGCCTTCGTTGAGCGGGTACGTAACATGGAGTCGGATGAATACGAAAACTTCAAAACAAACTTTGGACGCAACCATTGCTATCACTATACAGAATCAACAGAGAAATAGCCATGAAACGAAAAAAACCATTAATTGCCCTAGGCTTTATAGTGGCCTTCGCTACCTTTAGCACACTATCCTTGTATAAAGCGAAACACCACCACTTCAAAAAGCACGTTCATAAATCCCATTGTGAATGGGTAAAAGACAAATAAAATGTAACGCACCTTCGGGTGCGTTTTTTTTTGATTGTATATTAGCTTTGAAATTGATTTATGCATAAACTCAAGAAATACCTATTGATGAACAGTGCTTTTTCTGCCATTAGCGGTTTAGCATTAGTATTTATGTCGGATGCTATCAATGCGCTGTTTAACATCGACAATTCCATTGTGCTTCCTGCCATTGGTATAAACTTGCTTGTGTTTTCCTTAATCGTTTATTACGTCGCCATCAAGCTACTTAAACGGAACTCCTTGGTTACCTTGATTAGCGCTCTTGATATTTTATGGGTCATTGGAAGCGCTGTAATAGTCGTATTTCAGCTATTCAATCTATCCACTGCCGGTTACATTGTTATCGGTTTAGTTGCCATTTGGATTGGCTTTCTTGGAAGCATGCAGATAAAATATAACAAGGGCAACTAGTCTCTTATTCCAGTCACATTTTACAAAAATTTTAACCGTAATAAGCGTTTGTATATCTTGCGCCCAAGAAAAAAGTAATGAAAAAAATTATCCCAATAGCCCTACTATTTGTTGTTGCATTTACTTCTTGTAAAGACGAGGAAACAACACCAGACCCGACTCCTTTAACGACGAAACAAAAATTACAACACAAGTGGAACATCGTTAGTATAATTGACCATAACTATGTGGGTGCTACAACAACTCCAGACTATACCGACACAATTGATATAGGAGTTGGCGGGTATGCTGATTTCAGAACAGACGACAATATGTACTCCAACATAAATGGTGACCTCGACACGTTAAGTTATCAAATCATCAATGATAATGCTTTATCTATGAACGGTGAACTATACGTAATAAATGAACTATCAACAAATAAGTTCATTTTAACTTATGAAGAAAGAACTGACACACCGTATTACAACAACGTCATTTCGTTTGACCGCTAATCAGCCGTTTTAATTACTCTATACGTTGATGTACCCATGGAGGTCATAACCTGAATAAAATAGACTCCGTTTGCACCTGGTAGTGCAACCTTGTTCACTTTTTGATTATAGCATTGTGTTTGACCAACCAATTGATTGGTTGAGTTGCGTACATAAATTGTTGCTTCATCAACAACATCGAACAATTCAATCGTTACCATGTCTGACGTTGGATTTGGATACAATTTAGCCACCGCTAGGTGTAGTTTTTCTATGTCGGTAAGTGTTACCAACACGCAGTCTGACGTATCAATACAACCATTCTTATCCAGAATAACCGCATAGAAATCGTCAAGCGGGACACGAAACGCTTTGTTCTTTTGGTTGTACATCGGGATGCGAGAAGTACCACTACAACGCACCCACTGGTAGGTTGATGCTGTATCGAGTGCATTAAGGCCAATGGTGTTTCGCTCGATGGAATCATTGATGGTCGTAATTCTTAAGTCCATTTCATAAATGCTATCACAACCTAACGCGTTTGTTAAATGGTCGGCATACACCGTTGATGTATTAAAAACAGTATCCTTATACGTATACGCAAAACATGCAGTAATGGTATCACGCTCAACAACAGTTGGTATTACGCCTGTCATTTCGATTGTTAACCCAATGGCGAGTTTTGCCAATTTATGGTAGTAACCAAGGTCAAATAAACTGATACGATCTTTGGATGTGTGGTAGGCTGGATTGGGGTCTCCACCAATAAAAGACTCGCCGCAAAACACGGCTGGATAACGATGTCGCCAAAACGACGCATGGTCACTTCGTGTAGTACCTGGATTAATGACTTTTGGCACTAAATCCAATTGTAACGTATCAACGAGATATAAAACCGTGTCTTTTAAGGCTTGATTCTCTGGATTTGAATTGGTATGAATATCGAACACCTTGTTGCTGTCGCCATCATACCCCATCATGTCCATATTTAGAACAGATTTAATTCGTTCACCTCGAGCAAATGCAGAATCTGCATAGTATCTGCTCCCAATTAATCCCCGCTCCTCTTCATCCCAAAAAACAAACTTCACGGTATTGCGAAAACAATATTGCGTCATGATACGTGCGGCTTCAATAACCGTAGCACTGCCACTGGCGTTATCGTCGGCACAGTAGTTTGCTACAGCGTCATAATGCGCGCTGATAATCACAACACTATCTGGGTTTGTTTTGCCCACCATCGTCCCGATAACATTTCTACCACCATTGCGGTAATCTATGGTTTCTACTTGGAGCCCATAAGCCTTTAATCGATGAACCAAATAATCAGCCGCAAGGTTGTTATTTTTTTTACTGACCCGATGAACGATGCGTACCGTTGTATCATTAAAGGTAGCAGAGTCTTCTCCTGAAAATTCGCGAACTGTGTTGATTAATGAGTCTAAACTCACTTCATTTACTAGCGTGTGCGTTGTTTGACTAAACGCACTCAAAAAAGTGATGTTTAGTAACAGTAGTAACTGGAGCTTTTTCATTGAAACCAAAGATACGATGAATCTTTGATTCGGTTTGACAGTAGATAATTGAGAATTGACAATTAATAATTAATAATTAATAATTATCGTCGCTTAGGCTTATCAGCCATTTTGCTTTCTTGTATTAGGCTTATTAGGCTTTGACACTTTGTTGATTAGGGCTTCCGCCCTATAACCCTTCTACCCTTCTTCGCTTAGGCTTTGACACGTTGTCGATTAGGGCTTCCGCCCTATAACCCGATTTCATTTTTTCCTTGATGAAAAAACGAAACAAAAAAATCAAGACTTCTGAAGTTTTCTTTGAACTCTACGAATGTCTTTTCTTCCCCGCAGCCAAAGCCGCTTCGCTTTCCTGCCTGCTTAGCACAAGGCCGCACGCATAAGCCTTTCTCGATTTCTACAGAAACCTTAAAAGGTCATCTTAAATCATGCACAGATTAATGAGCCATGGCCCACCAAAAATGCGGGGGAGGCGATGGCCTGTGTTAGGGAGCATATTTTTGGGAAGACTTTTTGTTTCGTTTTTGGTCTCAAAAATGAAAATCGGTTATAGGCTGATAAGCCTAATCAAGGAACAATAGAAGGCTGATAAGCCTAAGCAACAACCCCTGCCAATTATTAATTGTCAATTGTCAATTATAAATTAATTAAGATCCACCTCAATCGGCATAATCATCTGAATGCCTGATAAGTTTTTCAAACGTTGTAGCTTGTTGTAAATTGGGTAGTATGTACCTAATTCTTGTTTCACCAATCTGTCTTTGATAGACGCCGTGCCTAACTCTGCAAATATGGCTTCAAATGGGTTATCTGATTTTGGATAAGCCGACACTTTGAAGTCGTCTAAACCTGCTTTATTCGCGGCAACATCTATCGCATCATGCAATCCACCAAAAGCATCAACTAAGCCGAGCTCTTTGGCATATGTACCCGTCCATACACGACCTTCTGCAATCGTGTCTAGGTGTGCTCTATCCAACGATCTTCCTGTTTCTACACGACTCAAAAATTGCTCGTAAATCTGACCAATCATAGCATCTAAGAAGCCAAGCTCTTTGGCGTTCAACGGTCTGTCTATGCTTCCAAAATCAGCCATGTCTGCTGTTTTAACAATCTCGGAATGAAGACCTACTTTGTCAAACAGTTTCTCGGCATTTGGATACAAACCAAACACACCGATAGAACCCGTAATGGTATTTGGCATTGCCATAATCGTATCGCCTAAACAAGCAATGTAATAACCGCCACTTGCAGCTACGTCGCCCATAGAAACGATTAATGGTTTCTTTTCTTTTAACAATTGTGTTTCTCTCCAAATCACGTCACTGGCTAGTGCGCTTCCACCCCCACTGTTTATTCTTAAAACTACCGCTTTAACATCGTCATCTTCTCGTGCTTGTTTCAATGCTTTGGCAAACTTGTCGGAACCTATTTCATTGCTCTGTCCGTTACCCGAAACGATTGAACCATCGGCATACACAACCGCTATCTTTTTGCCCGACTTTTTCTTACCTATCGGGTTTACTACTTTGTTGTATTTTGGTAAAGTAATTAGGTTCACCTCATCGTCACCTGTAGCTGATTTGATCATTTCCATCATCTGATCTCTATAGCCCAGCTGATCAATCAAATTATGTGTTACCGCGTCGGCTGAAGTTTTTACACGCACCTCGTTGGCAATGGCTCTTAACTCATCATCGTCGATACCTCGTGAGGCACCTACCTTAGAAAGTAAGTCACCATAAATAGACTCTACATATTCTGTAATTTGTCTGCGATTTTCTGGGCTCAGTTTATCAAGAACAAATGGTTCTACAGCGCCTTTAAATTTACCACGCTTTACCACCTGCATCTCAACACCCATTTTTGCCAAAGTCTCCTTCATGAATGTGATGTCTGCGGCTAAACCGTTAAACAACATGGTTCCACTTGGGTTTAGTATAACAGAATCTGCTACCGAAGCAAAGTAATACGATTGGTTATACAACATTTCACTATACGCATATACGAATTTTCCATCCGACTTAAAGTCTTCCAAAGCTTCGCGTATCTCGCTTAACTTACCATACCCTGCTCCTAAAACACTAACATCTAAGAATATTCCTTTGATGTCGTCATCCGTTTTGGCGTGCTCAATACTGTTTACAATGTCGTAAAGACCAACAGGTTTGTTCACGTCGCCCGTTAAAGATGCAGCAAATGCATCGAATGGATTATTCTGTGGGCGATCAAATATCTGATAGTTTAATTTTAAGTGTAGTACAGAATTGTCTTCTACCTTAACTGTTTGCTTTTTGGACGAACTCGCAACCATACTGGCGAATACGATAAAAAAGATAAACATTAAAAGGAAGATACCCGTGATGGTAGCCAATACGTACTTCAAAAATTGCTTCATGTGTGATAATTTTAAATTCTGGGTCCGCGACTAGGGAATCAGAACCTTTTGTACCTGCGGCACAAGGTTTCCTCCAATCGCTTCCACGAAGTAAAGTCCACCTGCGAAACTTGACGTCTCTATTTCGGTAAAATCGGATTGAATTTCGTTGAAGTACACAATCTTACCCTTAGCGTCGTATAGTGTTAACTTAGAACCAGCAACGCCAGACACCCGCAGTACTTCAGGGTATAGACTAACAACCATTTTTGACCGACTAATCTGATCGATGTTAGACAAGCCCGTAATCATTACCGGAATTTTGAGTGTAACATCGCTTGATGTGATTTGTATTTCATCGTTAATGGCGTTTGCCGTAGGCGTAATAGATACTTTTAAAGTATGTGATTCTCCTGGAGCAATTTCAAAAGCCGTTTTGGGGAAAGTGACATTGGCGTTTCCATTACCAAATCCGGTAAAAAGTTCTCTTTGGTTTCCGGTATTGGTTAGCACCAAATTATACTCAAATTGTGCTGCAGTAATTAATGACGATATCGTAATAGCCGGCACCGACGGCACCACCACGTGTTTAGTTGGTGCACTAGAATTGGCGCTAATTGACGTTATGCGATCCATAAACTCAGGATAATCTGCAAACGGGTTTCTGTTCTTTTGATATGTAAAGATGGCGTTGTTACGGTCTATCGAATGCTGGGTTGGTGGATGTGACGTGGCCCAAGAACGCAGGATGCTTTCTTGACTGTTTAGAAAAGATGAATAATTCTGGTATCGGATAGCGAAATAGAACATTGCTCTTGCGCAATCGCCTTTGTGTGCATCGCGTGGTTCGAACTTTCCGCCCCCTTGCTTTGATCCGCCTTCCGACCATGAAGCACTTGTTACCACTCCAAACGGATAATTACTTCTTCGGCTATTTGAATTCACATCGGTGGGAAACAAATGGTGAATATCGGCGCGTTCTGGTTCGTTTTTATTAAACAAACTTTGTGGCCATGTATGCTCACAATTAAAGCTGTTACTGTTTGCGCCCGAGCGCGTATTAAACGTTGCCTGCCGACCCGTATACACACATTCTACTTTACCACTTTTGTTGTCAATAGAACCGTACATGGCATCACGCGCACCATTGTACCCTAAGTTTTTATATCCACTGGAAACAATCGATTTTAACTCTTTTTTCAAATCCTCTTCAGACAAATCGAAAGTGCTGGTATAGTATGATGAATACTGCCCACTTCCTTTTACATCAACAGCGATTGAACCGGTTTTTGTTGACGACACTACAACAATTTCTGAGTTGTAATTGATGTTATGTGTTGGCTTAAAATGCACCGTTACCGCCGATCTCGAATTGGCTTTTACCTCAACGATAGAATCATCGACATAAAAATCTTTGTTATGTGAACGTATGGTTACGTTTACCGCTACAGCATAATCGTTAACGATATTCAGTAACTGATCCGATACTTTGTTGTATTCCGTTTTAGGAAAAGTGAGTGTGCCATTTGAAATGGTTATCTGACTAAATCCAGCGATTGGAAGTAGCAAAGTGAGTAGGGTTAGTCGTATTTTGTTCACGGAGCAAAAATAGGGTAATTGGTAATTGACAATTAATAATTATTAATTATTATTAGGGGTTACCACCCCCTAGAACCCGGTTTTTATTTTTTCCTTGATGGATTTTCGCTTAGGCTTATCAGCCTTCTGACTTTCTTCCATAAGTCTTATTAGGCTTTGACACGCCCTCGATTAGGGGTTACCACCCCTAGAACCCGGTTTTTATTTTTTCCTTGATGGATTTTCGCTTAGGCTTATCAGCCTTCTGACTTTCTTCCATAAGTCTTATTAGGCTTTGACACGCCCTCGATTAGGGGTTACCACCCCTAGAACCCGGTTTTCATTTTTTCCTTGATGAAAAACGAAACAAAAAAATCAAGACTTCAGAATTTTTCTTTGAACTCTACGAAAGTCTTTTCTTCCCCACAGCCAAAGCCGCTTCGCTTTCCTGCCTGCTTAGCGCAAGGCCAGCACACAAAACCCTTTCTCGATTTCTACAGAAAACTTCAAAGGTCATCTTAAATCATGCATATATTAATGAGCCATGGCCCACCAAAAATGCGGGGGAGGCGATGGCCTGTGTTAGGGAGCATATTTTTGGGAAGACTTTTTGTTTCGTTTTTGGTCTCAAAAATGGAAATCGGTTATAGGCTGATAAGCCTAAGCAAAGAAATAGCTCTTATAGAGTTCAAGAAGAAAACAACATCGGGTTATAGGGCGGAAGCCCTAATCGAAGAAATAAGGACTTATTAGAGTTCAGGAAAAAATGAAAGCCAAGGTTTGGGGCTGGCAAGCCCCGAGACTAACCAAGAAATAAAACAAAATAAATACACTAAACATTAAATTTGCACCACACAATTACCCTATGCCATTAAGCAGTTTAAACGCGATTAGTCCGATAGACGGACGTTACAGATCTAAAACACAAGATTTAGCACCTCACCTCTCAGAATTTGGTCTTATAAAATACCGAGTGATGATTGAGGTGGAATACCTCATTGCCATGGGACGCACGGGTATTACTAAACTGCAGCCGTTATTAGACAAATATACCATTGCCGAACTACGTAAAATTGTTTCTAATTTTTCGGAATCTGATGCACAACAAATTAAGGACACCGAAAAAGTGACCAACCATGATGTAAAGGCAGTAGAATACTTTGTTAAAGAGAAATTAGATACGCTTGGCTTGTCTGACATCAAAGAGTTTGTCCATTTCGGGTTAACCTCGCAAGACATCAACAATACCTCCATACCATATTCGCTTAAAGTGAGTACCGATGAAGTGGTGTTACCCATGATAAAACAAGTTGTAGAAACTATTGCGACCAAAGCAGAGGAATACAAAGACATATCTTTACTGGCTCGAACACACGGCCAGCCGGCATCTCCAACAAGATTGGGGAAAGAGTTTTATGTATTTGTTGCGCGAATTGAAGAACAACTCGATCAATTGAATCAAATCAAATGGCCTGCAAAATTTGGCGGTGCTACCGGAAACTTTAACGCTCATGCCGTTGCCTACCCAGAGTTAAGCTGGTCAGATTTTGGTGACGCGTTTGTTGAGTCATTAGGCTTACAACGATCAGCACCAACAACACAAATAGAACACTACGACAACTTAGCGGCAAAATTTGATTGTATGCGCCGTATCAACGTTATCCTTATTGATTTTTGTCGAGACATATGGACGTACATCAGCATGGACTACTTCAAGCAGAAAATCGCTAAAAATGAAGTGGGCTCGTCTGCAATGCCACATAAGGTAAATCCAATTGATTTCGAAAATGCAGAAGGTAATTTAGGCTTTGCCAATGCGACGTTAAACCACTTAAGCGAAAAACTACCTGTAAGTAGATTGCAGCGAGATTTAACAGACTCTACGGTACTACGAAACGTAGGCGTGCCATTGAGCCATATGATGATTGCCTTTCAATCGATATTAAAAGGTGTTGGCAAGCTGTTACTCAATGAAGATAAAATCAAAGCCGACTTAGAAAACAACTGGGCCGTTGTTGCAGAAGCTATCCAAACCATATTGCGACGTGAAGGATATCCAAACCCTTACGAGACACTGAAAGGATTGACCCGTACAAACGACGTAATTAATCAGTCAAGTATGCATGCCTTTATCGACACATTAGAGATCGAAGATTCGATTAAAACCGAGATGAAGGAAATAACTCCATTTAATTACACAGGTATATAATGAGCACAGCAAAAAAAACATTGGTATTGGGTGCAAGTCCTAATACAGAGCGATATTCTAATCGTGCAGCAACAGAGTTAATGCATTACAAACACCCGGTTGAATTATTGGGGATTAAAGATGGTGAAATCAATGGACAAGAAATCGATAAGTCACCAAAAATGTATGACGACATCGATACCGTTACAATGTATTTGGGTGCACGACATCAAACCGAATACTATCAATATTTATTTGCCTTAGAACCAAATCGAGTGGTATTTAACCCAGGTGCCGAAAATGATGAGCTCTGCCAGCGATTAGAGAAAAAAGGAATTGAATGCATAGAAGCATGCACGCTGGTTATGCTTAGCATTGGTAATTATTAAAACACACATGAGATCATATACCTACTATTTGGTGATAGGCCTATTCTTGCTATCAAGCTGTGGCAACCCAAAAACAGATTTACTGAGTAAGATTGAAAACTTAACCACTGAGTTGAGCGAGAATCAGTCTGGACAAGGCAGAGCAGAATTAGCCAACCTACAAGCTTCCTATGTGGATGCCTATCCTACAGATAGTGTTAGTAAGGCGTACCTCGAAAACATCAGTTTTTTCTATTTGATGGTAGATTCAACGGCTTTGGCTAAAAAATATGCCAACCAATACCTATCTCAATATCCTGAGGATAAAAACGCCAACGACATTGCGCTTGTTGTTGCTAAGGCTGAGCTTAAGGAGGGGAATTATAAAGTAGCGGTAGAAGCTTTTGAAAGTGTTCAACAAAATACCATGCTGAGCGTAACAGACATGCGTTCGTTAAGTGAAGCATTACTCGCCCTTGCCCAAGACGACGATATAGATGGAAACGACGTGTATTACTTCAAGCACGCTGCCATTTTGGAACAAACCCAAGGCATGCAAGCATCCATCGATGCATTGTCGGTGTTTCATACGAAGTATCCAGCGTCTACCATAGGTCCTTCTGTGATGATGGTATATGCCGACAAACTGGAAAAGAACGGCGATATTGATGAAGCAAAGTCGGTGTTAAACCTCATCATGAGCCAGTACCCTGAAAGTTCGCAGGCAGCAACAGCTAAGTCGATGATAGACAACGAACTTGTTGGGCTAACCGCTGAAGAGCAGTTAGAAAAAATTCTACAGAACAAATCATCTAACTAGTTAAGTTGGTTTTTGACCCACAGTTTGTCCACTTTGCCCACTACATCTAGGTAAATGGTACGGAAATTGTTTAACTTTGAGAAACATCTTTAACATTAAATAATACAAAGCAATGAGCAAATTCGACGAAGCAATGTCAACTTACAAGGCATCAATGGACAAAATGGGAATCAAGTATGACGACGCTTTATTAACCGCGGTAGCCAAAGGCTTAGGCCCTTCTATTTACAACAAAGATGCAAGTACTGTTTCGTGTACTCAAGGTAGCGAAATGGAAACTGTTCAAAACAACTTCTTAAAGAAGAAACTTGGTTTAGGTGACGGAGATAAATTAGCTGCAGCATGCGACGCAGTATGTGAGCAAATGGGTTCTTCAAACAGAAATAAATACCGCGCTATATTTTACTACTTACTTGTAAAGCATTACAAGAAAGAGTCTGTATACGCTGCAACTTCTTAATAATTGCAATAAAAAAATTGAAGCCGCTTCCTTATAGGATGCGGCTTTTTTTATGTCTTGGTTATTTTATAATAGACCGAATTTTCGATGCCTTCACAGGGCGCATGCTTCCAAAACTTCATCCCAATTTTTTCTAATACACGTATTGACCCCCGATTGTCTTCTGCCGTGCGACCAACGATCTCGTTGAGCCCTAGATGATGGAAACCATAATACACGCAAGCTTGTGCCGCCTCTGTGGTATAACCTTGTCTCCAATGTTTTTGTACAAAGCGATACCCCAAATCAATATAGCCTTCGTCTGGGTGATTTTTTAGTCCGCAAAACCCAATAGGTTCTCCGGTTTGACGCAACACAACCGTCCATCTGCCATACCCGTGTTTCGAATAGTGGTCATAGTTTTCGATAAACTGTCTGGCATCAGCTACACTTTCAAAATTTGAATCACCTGTGTATCGAATTACTTCTGGATTGCTGTTCATCTCATAAAAAAATGAAGCATCATCTGTTTCAAATTTTCGAAGATCAAGTCGAGGTGTTTTCAGGACGTTCATTTACAAGTCTAGATACCCGTTTATCCATTCCCCGTCTAAACCCGCATTAAAGTCTTTGTAGAACTCAATGGCTGGTGTGTTCCAATCCAACACCTGCCAGTTCATTTTACGGCACCCATCGGCCTTGGCTTTGTCTAAGGTGGTTTGAAACAATGCCTTACCTATGCCCTTTCCTCTATGCGATTCAGTAACGATCAAATCTTCCAAATACAAACACTTGCCTTTCCAGGTGCTGTATCTATAGTAGTAATGCGAAATGGCGACAATCTGTCCGTCTACTTCCGCCACAAAAAAGCCAAACAATGGGTTTGGACCAAAACCATCGGCTCGTAATTCCTCTTCTGTAACCACCACCGCATCGGGCTCTTTCTCAAAGATGGCGAGTTCTTGAATTAAGGCAAATAGTGCCGGTATATCGTCTGCTGTTCCTTTTCTTATGTTCACGTAATCTGTCTCTTAGTAGGTAATTGGTTTGCCGCGGTAAGCTTCAAAATCGGCCCAGTCAAACGGGTAATCGTTTGCGTTGTTTAACGGATTTTGATTGAGCAGCTCTCAGGTACGAATATACAAATGCGGTAACTCCGCCAAAAACTGCGCGGGAGATTCAAACAAGAACTCCTCTGCGACAGCATAAAGCAACGTAACCCGAGAAGTCCAATCTCAATTACAACAGTATTGTTGTTGGATAACAAGCCTTATTGAAGACCCATAATCGTGGATTCGATGATGTCGGCACATTCGTGTATTTGCTCTTCGGTAATTACCAAAGGAGGTGCAAATCGGATGGTATGTACGTGCGTTTGCTTGGCAAGTAATCCGTTATCGCGCAACAGTAAACAAACGTCGTAGGCGGTTTTACCATCACCAAACGGAGTAATATCGATTGCGTTTAATAGCCCTTTGCCTCTTACCGCAGTAACTAAAGGAGACTTTATCGCGCGCATGCGTTCTCTAAATAATTCACCTAATCGCCGTGCGTTTTCAACCAGTCCTTCGTCTTCAACAACCTTAAGGGCTTCCATAGCCACGGCACACGATAACGGGTTACCTCCGTACGTAGAACCGTGCTGACCTGGCTTGATGGTGAGCATAATTTCATCATCGGCTAAAACTGCCGACACGGGCAACACGCCACCAGATAATGCCTTACCCAATACAATAATATCTGGTCTGCAATCTTCATGATCGGTAGCCAACATCTTACCTGTTCGAGCAATACCGGTTTGTACCTCGTCGGCGATAAACAAAACATTTGACTCTTTACACCATTTGCTAATGCTTTCTAGGTATCCTTCGTCTGGCACAATGACACCTGCTTCACCTTGAATAGGCTCTATCATAACACCAGCAACGTTTGGCTGCTTGATGGCTTGCTCCATAGCGCTTAGGTCATTATATGGAATTAACTCAAATCCTGGAAGAAAGGGTCCGTATCCATCGTAACTATCTGGATCGTTCGAAAACGAAACAACGCCTAACGTTCTGCCATGAAAGTTTTCTGTTACCACAATGATTTTCGCTTGGCCTTCAGGAAGCTTCTTTACTTCATACGCCCATTTACGGCAAAGCTTGATGGCCGTTTCAACAGCCTCAACACCAGAGTTCATCATCAGTACTTTATCGTAACCGAATATTCCGGTGATGTATTTTTCACATTCGCCAAGTACGCTATTGTAAAAAGCACGACTCGTTAGCGTTAATTTATCGGCCTGATCTTTTAAAGCTTGGATGATTCTTGGATGGCAATGACCTTGATTCAATGCACTGTAGGCAGAAAGAAAATCGTAGTACTGTTTTCCATTCACATCCCAAACATGAACGCCTTCTCCTCTATCAATTACAACTGGTAATGGTTTGTAATTGTGTGCGCCATATTTATCTTCTAAATCCGTAAAATACGTGTCTTGCTTAATCATATCGCAAATGTATCGTACGCAAATCCTTTTACCAATTTAATACATGGCTAAGCGTAACACTTTCAACATTTTTTCGTTATTTTGATACAATGCGACTGGGAAAATTGATTTGTTTACTTTGCCTGCTGAGTGCATCCAAAATTTACGGACAAAACTTAGGAAATCAGCGCGTTGCAGTAGAAAGCCAAGATTGGTGGCTTCTTGAATCCGATCATTTCAATTTCTATTTTGTTGACAGTTCTACCCGATTGGCCAAATCTATATTACCGGCCTCTATTCATAAGCTTAATCAAATCGAAGAAAAGATTGGTTACCGGTTAAGTGGTAAAATCAACATCTACGTGCATGCCTCTGGTGCGAAACTTAACGCGACCTATGCCCTGCAAAACAACCCAGAACCATTAAACACGGCTGGCATTACCAACATCCAAAACAACGACGTACATGTGTACATCAATGGCGAAATACCAGATTTGATGAACCAGATATCTGTTGGCATAGCAGAGAACTTGCTATTAGAAATGTTATATGGCGGAACGGTGCAAGAACGCATCAAATACGCAGCCATGTTGCATTTGCCGGTTTGGTTTCACGACGGACTAGTACAATACTTAGCCGTTGGATGGGATACCGACACCGACAATCTGCTGCGCGACGCGTTTAACAACCAGCGCTTTAAATCGTACAATCAATTGTCGTACAACAAACAACGCTTGGTAGGCCACAACATGTGGTTGTATATCGACGACACCAAAAACTCGGATGCCATACAGCGCATATTGTATTTGGTGCGGTTAACCAGAAAGGTTGAAACGGCCTTGTACTTTGTGGTTGGTAAAACATCCAAACAACTGTATACCGAATGGTTTACGGCCAACCAGGCCGTGTATAGCCTTGAGTTAAAACGACGCATCCCCCAAGACCCAGAGCTTAATGCGATTAACCCTACCGTTGCCTATTATTTTGGTTCTGCCTTGTCGCCCAACGCCCAGGTGGTTGCCACCGCGTATTGGCAAGCTGGAAAGAATAAAATTGAACTGTACAATCGTGAAACGCGCGAACGCACACTGATTTACGACCACTACAGCGCCTATGATGGTCAGCTCCATTATGATCATGAGTTTTTACTGAAATGGAAAAACGAAGACGCCTTGTTTGTGTTGTCTAACGACCAAACCCCGAAGCTACTGTTGTACAACAAAAAGACAGACCTGCACACCGTTCATGAGTTTGATAGTTTTGACTTTGTATCTGGTTTTGACTATTACCCCAAAACCGGAGAAATCATTGTGTCGGCAACCATATCAGGTAAATCGTCGCTATACTTAATCAACAAAAACCAATCGAGCACCACGGCATTAACACAGTCGAAAAGCGATGACAAACATCCGCATTTTGATGCCAATGGTAACATCTACTTCACCCGTACCCTATACCAAAACACCACCCAACCTTTAATGAAGGAGTGGCAAACCGATATTTTCTATTTGTTTCGGAATGGCGCAGAAGTACTGAGCATCAATAACGTAACCAACAGTGCCGATAAAAATGAAGAGAATCCGGTAAAGCTTAACGCCAAATACCTCAGCTATCTATCTACCGAAAACGGTATACGCAATGCCTATGCCTACAAACTCGACCAACAAACTTTTGCCTTAAGTAATTACCAAACCAGCATCATCGAGCAACAAATTAACGCCGACAGAACGCATGTAATGGAAATGGTATTGCACAATGGATACTTGTTTACCCATATCACCGCTATCGACAGTAGCGAGAATTTTGGTGCGGTGTTGTATCCGTCAAAAACGAAGATTCTTCAAAACATTGCCGAAAAGGTGATCAATGCCTCAAAAAACAATCCGATACTGCTGGACAGTGCGTATCAAAATCAAGCACAAAAAGTCTATTTCCAATCGCCATTTCCGGTGCCCGACAATGTAGATTCGTTAGATGCCATATCGGAACAGAAGTTAAAAACGATAGACTATACCTTTAGCAAGGTGCCCAAGCATGCCAATAATTTAAGGGCCACCAAACTGATTAGCCAAATTAACAACGACAACTTTTTGACCGATGCCTTTGGCGCGGAGTATGACCCTATCAATCAGTTAACCAATAGAATGGGACTGGTAGGTGGCGTGCAATTGGAAGACCAATTTAAAAACCACTTGATTGAGGGTAAAATGCGGACGACTTTTAACTTCAGTGTTTTCCAATATCAACTGAAGTATGTAAACCGCCTTGGCAAACTGCGCAAGAGTTTTACGTTGATGGCCGAGCAAACCCGGTATAACCAAAACCTAGACTTGGGTAAACGTAGGATGCGTGCTTTGCGCACTGAAATCACCAAGCAGTTTAACTCCAACTTATCGTTGCAGTTTAACCAGCACAGCCAATACGACCACTTCACCCCCATTATTCAGGATGAAAGCTTCTTGGTGTTGCGCAACAGAAAGCAATTGAATTTGGAGCAAGGGTTGCGGCTGCGTTACTCTACCCAAATGGCGCACCGCAAGGTGTTACAGCGTGGTTTATTGATTGACGTCAACACCGCATTCCGACAAAATGTATCGACCGGCAAGTCGAGTTTTATAAACACCTTACATGCGCAATATGGTAAAAAACTACAACGCGATATCTTGTGGAACAGCCAAGTGTCGCTTGGTAATTCTACCGGAGGTGCCAATACCATATTTGTTTTGGGTGGCAACCGCAATCAATACAGACCAACGGTAACAGATAGCCGCATAAACATTGAAAACGCCTCGTTTGTAAAACCCGTTTACGGCGTACGCAACTTCAACTTAAACACCCGATCAGGCAACACCTTTGGCTTTGTGAACACCGAACTGTGGGTACCGATGTATTCGTACTTCGGCAAGCGCCCGATAAAAAACGCCTTGTTACAAAACCTTTGGGTAATCGGCTTTGCCGATGTAGGTACCGCATGGTATGGCAAATCACCCAAAGAAAAAACCAACGTATCGAACATCACCACATTAGAAGATGGCCGGTTAACCATCACCATTTTCAATGCCCGCAACCCTATCGTCTATTCAGGTGGCTTTGGCCTCCGCACTTCCTTCTTCGGCTACTTCGTGCGCTATGACCTGGCTTGGACGTATGATAATAATGTACTGAGGTCCAGTGTGAGTAGGGTTTCTCTTGGAAGGAGTTTTTAATTTTTAATGCTTACTGTTTAATTTTTAATTGGTGGGTGTTCGGTAACATCATTAAGCCCCATATACAGTTTTAAACCACTGGTCACGTTGTCAATTCTTAATTTTTAATGTTTAAAGTTTAATTCAAAAGATTCTTCACCCTCCTACCATCAATCGCTCTGAATAACGACATAAGTTAATTCAGCGACAGCGCAAAGCGCGCCTCAGACAATCGCTAGAATAGGGCGTAGAGTCAATCAAATTGTATAACGGTAATTTGCATAAATCCTTAATTCACTAAATTTGGTGAACACAAACTAGATTTCACACTATGGACAATTCTGGCACATTTCCGTTACTGGTATTATTGATAATGGCTATTGTTTGGTTAATCCCGTTGTTATCTATATTGCTTTCGAGTAAAACACGAGGAGGAGAGAAAATAGCTTGGATTCTTGCAGTCTTGTTCATCTCTTGGTTTGCATGGATATTCTATTTGTTACTCGCACCACTAAAAAAGCGGTGACAATCTTTATACTTTAAAGTAGAAATCGACAAAGTACGCTGAATGACGACCGCAGGAGTAGGTCCGTAGGGTAAACTTGCAACCTAGCAAGTCCCCACGTTCTCAATTCTCAATTCTCAATTTTTAATTTTTAATTTTAAATGCTTAATTCAAATCATTCATCGTTAATCATTCATCGTTAATTGTTAATTGTTAATTCCCCTTGTGCACAACCTGTACAAAAGTCATATCCCGTTGTGATGCCTGCAAAAAAAGGTAAAGTACCTTTGCACAAACATTAGTCCATTGAAGTCAATCAAAACCGCATTAATCTCCGTTTTTTATAAAGACGGCATTGACGCTCTCGCAACGTATTTACACCAAAACGGAACAACCATCCTCAGTACTGGTGGAACACAGAAATATTTAGAAGCCATGGGTATACCTGTGGTGCCGGTAGAAGAAATCACCTCCTACCCTAGCATCCTTGGCGGCAGAGTTAAAACCCTTCACCCAGCTGTGTTTGGTGGCATCTTAAACCGTGGCGACAACCCACAAGACCAAGAGCAACTCAAAGAATTTAAGATTGAAAACATCGACCTAATTTGGGTAGACTTGTATCCTTTTGAAGAAACGGTAGCGAGCACCGACGACGAACAACAAATCATCGAGAAGATTGACATTGGTGGTGTTTCCTTAATCCGCGCCGCAGCTAAAAACTACAAAGACAAAGTGATTTTGAGCGATAAGAGCCAGGCAACTGGTTTGTTGGAGCATTTGAAAACCAACGACGGACAATCGACCAACGCTTACCGCAAGCAACTGGCTTTTGAAGCCTTTGCTACTACAACCGAATACGATCAGCATATTGCCAATTACTTTGCAGGCGTGCCTTCAAAAGAATTGCGTTATGGTGAAAACCCACACCAAAAAGCACAATATGTGGGTGATTTAGAAAACATCTTTACCCAAATACACGGTAAAGCATTGTCGTACAACAACCTATTGGATATTGACGCGGCAATTTCTTTAATCAGTGATTTTAAAGACGAGTCGCAACCAGTGTTTGGTATTTTGAAACACAACAATGCGTGTGGTTTTGCCATTCGCGAATCAGTGCACCAAGCTTACGTGGATGCCTTAGCAGGCGACCCAACCTCTGCCTTTGGTGGGGTGTTGGTAACGCTATCGAACATTGACAAAGCCACTGCCGAAGAAATGCATTCATTGTTTTTTGAAGTGTTAATTGCGCCAAGTTTTGATAAAGACGCGTTAGATATTTTACAAACGAAGAAAAACCGAATCCTGCTTCAATTGAGTGATTTTCAGTGGGAACAGACCTCTGTGCGTTCAGCACTGAATGGTACCTTGGTACAAGATAGAGATTCTGTTGTGGTGCCCACAGCGGATTACAACACCGCATCAAAAGCAAAACCATCAGCGCAAGAAATTGCAGATTTACGCTTTGCCAATATTCTGTGTAAACATACCAAGAGTAACGCCATTGTACTAGCCAAAGGCAACCAGTTGTTGGCTAGTGGTACAGGGCAAACATCAAGAATAGATGCGTTGAACCAAGCCATTGAAAAAGCCCGCAAATTCAACTTCGATTTGGACGGTTGTGTAATGGCCAGTGATGCCTTTTTCCCTTTCCCCGATTGTGTGGAAATAGCCGACAAGGCTGGTGTGAAAGCCGTGATTCAACCAGGTGGAAGTATTAAGGATCAGTTATCGATTGACTATTGCGATGAACACAACATGGCTATGGTGATTACAGGTCATCGACACTTCAAACATTAAGGTTCTCAGAAACAGGAGTTTCCGACAAATTTTGTTGCTGAGTTTTCTGTGGATTAACTACCAATTGACAGGATATTCAACTAATATTGCAGAATTGTACTTTAATGAGTACTAAACAGACGTAAATTTCAGCTTTTAAACGAATAAATGGGCATTTTTAATTTCCTCACCCAAGAGATAGCAATTGACCTTGGAACGGCCAACACGCTAATCATCCATAAAGACAAAGTAGTGGTGAATGAACCTTCAATTATTGCGATGAAACGCAGTACTGGAGAAATCATTGCGATTGGTAAAGGCGCCCAAATGATGCATGGTAAAACCCATGAAGACATCAAAACGATTCGTCCGCTGAAAGACGGTGTAATTGCAGATTTTAAGGCTGCCGAGCACATGATTCGTGGATTCATTAAAATGATCAACCGAAAAGGCAACTTTATGACGCCTCAAATTCGGATGGTAATTTGTATTCCGTCGGGCATTACTGAAGTGGAGAAAAGAGCCGTACGTCAATCTGCCGAAAAAGCGGGTGCTAAAGAAGTGTACATGATCCCGGAACCTATGGCTGCGGCTATCGGTATTGGTATCGACATTTCGGAACCAATGGGTAACATGATTATTGATATAGGAGGTGGTACTACAGAGATTGCGGTAATCGCATTGTCGGGTATTGTTTCTGACGAATCTATCCGTGTTGCTGGAGATAACTTTACCGAAGATATTATTGAATACATGCGTCGTCAACACAACTTGATGATTGGGGAACGCACAGCAGAGCAAATCAAAATTGAAGTTGGGGCGGCTTTGCCAGAGCTTGAAAATCCACCAGAAGATTACGCCGTTAACGGACGTGACTTGATGACGGGTATTCCAAAGCAAATATTGGTATCGTATAGCGAAATTGCCTTGTCGTTGGATAAGTCCATTGCTAAAATTGAAGAGGCGGTATTAAAAGCCTTAGAGCATACACCACCAGAATTGAGTGCTGATATTTACCAAACAGGTTTATACCTAACAGGTGGAGGAGCGCTTTTACGTGGTTTAGATAAAAGAATTAGTAGTAAGTCGAAGTTACCTGTATACGTGGCAGAAGATCCACTTCAGGCAGTTGTGAAAGGAACAGGTATCGCGTTAAAGAACTTACCAAGTTATAAAACGATCATGCAATAGGATACATGCAGAATCTTCTCCAATTCTTACGGACGAATTTTCATTATTTCCTATTTCTCATTCTTCAAGGTATTTCCATTTTTGCATTGGTGCGGTTTAACACCTACCATCAATCTGTATTTTTTAGTACGGCAAGTACGGTGAACGGAAACATCCTCACCTCACGCAAAAACGTAATCAATTACTTCCTTTTAAATTCTGAAAATCAGAAACTTAAAGAAGAAAACATCTTACTACGAACACGTGGAACGGAAAACTATATCTTTATTAATTCCGACACCAGTGTGGTGCGCGACAGTAACCGTGTGGTACAATACTCGTACCTACCAGCCAAGGTGATTTATAACAACATCCGTAAAGAGAAGAACTATTTCACGATGGATCGTGGCTTTAAACATGGCGTAGCTAAAGACATGGGTGTTATTAGCCCTTTGGGTGTGGCTGGTATTATTGTGGACGTATCGGAAAACTTCTGTGTGGCCATGTCTATCCTCAACTCGAACTTTGTGTTAACGCCGAAGATAAACGGACGTACACACTCTGGACAAGTCAGGTGGAATGGAAAAAACGAAGACATGGTACAGCTGGAAAAGATTTCGGACCAGTACCCCATTAAAGTGGGCCAAGAAGTAACCACCACCGAGTATGGGCATTACTTTCCTGAGCATATAAAAATTGGGAGTATTGAATCGGTAGAACAATCCGATGAAGGAAAATATTTAGAAATTGACGTTGATCTGGCGACAGATATGTCGCAGCTTAGTGAGGTATATATCATCAAGAATAAATTTGGCAAAGAACTCAAAACACTCGAAGCACCCTATATAGATGCAAACTAGAGATTGGATACGTTTTGTGCTTTCGGCGATTGTCATTTTGGCGATACAGGTTTTGGTAATTAATAACTTAAACCTGAATCAGTACATGTTTCCACAACTGTACATTATTCTGCTGCTCACCTTACCCATTAACCTGAAACATTGGATTGGCTACTTGCTTGCCTTTGCCCTGGGGTTTGTGATAGACAGTTTTTCGTATACGCCCGGTCTTCAATCGTTTACGGCCGTGTTTATTATGTTTTTGCGTTACGCCTATTTCAATACGGTAGTGGATAAAGAATGGTTGAGTACCGGAATTCGACCAAATTTTAGTACCGCAGATACGGGATGGTTCATTATTTACGTTTCCATTTTTACAACCGTTTTCCATACAATATTATTTCTGATGGAAAACTTCAGTTTTAGTAACTTTGGTAGCACATTATTTAAGATTGCCTACAGCTCAAGCTTGGCGATTTTCTTAATTTTGCTATTCCTATTTACGTTTAATCGAGAGACCGCAAATGACTCATAATCAGAACCGTAGTGCCATAATTCGTTTTGCGATTGTGGTATTTGCCCTGATTTTGATCTCCAAGCTGTTTTACCTTCAAGTACTTAGCGACAAATACGCAGAAAAATCGGCCCGGTTATCTATACGTGCCGTTATCGAATTTCCTGACCGCGGACTAATAACCGATCGAAACGGAGAAATCATTGTGTTTAATGAAGATGCGCACGATTTGGTGGTGCATTTCCCCTTTAACAAAAAGGAGTTCGAGATGGACGACTTTTGTAGGTTGGTAAAAATGACACCAGAAGAAGTGACCGAAAAACTTAAAACGGCACGTGCTTCTCGATTCAACCAAAAAGGGTTGTTCATCAAAAACATTTCTACGCAAGACTTTGCCCGCATACAAGAAGGACTTTTCAAATTTCCGCAGTTTTCGATGGAGGCTCGGTCCGATAGAAAATACAAACACAACATTGCCGCACACACACTTGGGTATGTTGCCGAGATATCGCGATACGAATTGGAGCGCGACGATGAAGAATATTACGACATTGGAGAAAACATTGGCAAGAGTGGCCTGGAGCGATATTACGAATCATTGCTTCGCGGTGCAAAAGGCAAACAGTTATACCTAAAAGACAATACCGGCAAGCTTAAGGAACATTACAATGATGGAGCCGACGACACCAAAGCAACCGTAGGTACCGAGCTTAAAGTAAGTTTGGATGTATTAATCCAAGAATATGGCGAAAAACTTATCGCCGGTAAAACGGGCAGCATTGTTGCCATTGAACCGGCCACAGGCGAGATATTGGCCATGGTGACTTCACCGGGTTACAAGCCAGATATGTTTGCGATTAAAAACCTGGGCAAAAACTACTCGAAGCTGGCAACACACCCCGACAAACCATTAATTAATCGGGCAACCACATCGATGTACCCGCCAGGAAGTACCTTTAAAGTGGTGATGTCGCTTATTGGCTTACAAGAAGGTGCCATTACGCCAAACACAAGGTATTCGTGTAACGGCGGCTTTCATATTGGGGGATTAACGGTACGATGCCATGCGCATGCACCGCGGCCAAATGTGACCTATGCGATTCAAACATCGTGTAATGCCTTTTACTGTAATACCTACCGAGAGATATTACACCAAGACCGATTCGAAAATATTGAAGAAGGCTATAACAATTGGAAAAGCTATTTAAACCGAATGGGATTGGGCAACAAACTGGGAACGGATATTAGTGGCGAGAAAGCTGGAAACGTGCCAAATGCCAATTACTTCCATAAAATTCATGGCCAAAATAAATGGAACTATGTCCGTATCATTTCGATGTCGATAGGGCAAGGTGAATTGTTGTTGACCCCAATGCAGATGGCCAACATTTCGGCCATGGTAGCCAATCGTGGATACTTCTATACGCCACACTTTATCCGAAGCGATAACGTGCCAGAAGCTTTTACCACAAAACATGAAGTGGGTATCGACAACCAACACTTTACTACAGTGGTAGATGGTATGCGCAACGTACTGACCAACGGAACGGGTGCTTATGTGCAAATACCAGGCATCGACATTTGTGGTAAAACAGGAACGGTTCAAAACCCACATGGCGAAAACCACAGTATCTTTATTGCTTTTGCACCGAAGGACAACCCTAAAATTGCGATTGCAACGGTTGTCGAAAATGCAGGATATGGATCGACCTGGGCAGCACCCATTTGCACCTTGATGATTGAAAAATACATTAACCGCGATACGGTGAGCCAAAGACCAGAGTTGGAAAAAAAGATGATGGAAACCGAAATACCTAAAAAATAGAATGAGCGAGAAGATATACGGACAATCACGGGTAGATGGGATAACAGTTTTGTTATACCTGTTACTTGTATTCTGTGGTTTTCTGGCCATTTACTCTTCCTCGCATGGCTCCGACAATTTTAGCTTCGATTTTTCGACCAAATACGGAAAACAAATTATTTGGATTGCCATCTCTATCACCCTTGGCGCCGTTTTATTTCTTATGGATGTGCGCTTCTTTGAGGCTTTCTCGTACGCCTTTTTTATTGCCTGGATGCTCCTTTTGTTTCTGGTCATATTTTTTGGAAAAGAAGTGAATGGGGCCCGTTCGTGGTTTGCCATTGGTAGCTTTAGGCTACAACCCGCTGAGTTTGCCAAACTGGGTGTAGCACTTGCCCTTTCACGCTATGTGAGTGACATCGATACCGACATGAAGAGCTTGCGCTATCAGTTGATTACAGCCGGTATCATTTTACTGCCTATCGCGCTTATCGTTTTACAGGGTGATGCAGGTTCAGGATTGGTTTTCTTTTCTTTTATCATGGTGTTGTACCGCGAAGGACTGTCGGGCAGCATTTTGGTGATAGGCATCATAGCGGTCATATTAAGTGTATTGACCTTTGCCTTTGGCTTCATTGCCATGATTGCCGCACTCATCATTTTGGGTGGCATCATCACCGCGTTTATTTATACCAACACACGGCAGCTTAAAATATTTTGGCTGGTGATATTGGCCTGTATCGGTTTTACCAAAGCCGTAGACTTTGGCTTTTCGAACGTATTACAAGAGCATCAGCAAAAACGAATCTTGGTGATGTTAGGTTTGCTGGAAGATCCGCAAGGATTGGGTTATAACGTAAATCAATCCAAAATCGCCATTGGATCTGGTGGATTTTGGGGTAAAGGATATTTGCAAGGCACACAAACCAAAGGTGATTTTGTACCAGAGCAACACACCGATTTTATTTTTACCTCTATTGGTGAAGAATTTGGTTGGGTTGGTAGCACCGTGGTTATTATCATCTTCGTTCTGCTATTTTTAAGGATATCGATGCTCGCAGAGCGTCAAAGAAGCAAGTATAGCCGGGTGTATGCGTATTGCGTGTTAAGCGTGCTTTTCTTCCACTTTCTGATCAACATCGCCATGACCATTAACCTGGCGCCAGTTATTGGTATCCCTCTCCCCTTCTTTAGTTATGGTGGTTCTAGTTTGATTTCGTTTACCGTACTTCTTTTCTTGTTGTTGCGTTTAGATACCAACAGAGAGAATGAATTGGACTCGGATTATTAGTGGACAGTGATTAGGCTTTAGGTATTAGGTTTCCACCACCACGCTATTCGGAGGTTTGGAGGTACGACAAAGCGAAGAATCTTTATCTTCTTACAGGATTTTCAATTTGAAATTTTCAGTTTTTTTGTCGCTTAGGCTTATCAGCCTATAACCGATTTTCATTTTTGATACCAAAAACGAAACAAAAAGTCTTAACAGAAATATGCTTCCACCCGCTCTCTCGAATTCCAAGAAAATCTAATAAAAGAGTGTCGACCTTCGGCAGACAAATGCAAGCACTTTTATTGATTTTCTAAGGCATTCTTGATTCACCCCGCCGCCGGCCCGCATTTCTGTTGGGCCTGGCTCAACGATCTGCCAACAACCAACCGCCAAAAGCACAGCGCACAAATTATTCCATCGACTTCGACTTCAACTTATTCAATTATATTTGGCTCAGCCTAACAACCTCAGCTAACAAAATCATTATGAAGTATACCGCAATAGTTTTATTTCTTGTTTCCAGTCTTTTATCCAGTGCGCAGGATTTTAGCAAACTCGACAGCAAAATGCCTGTCAACAAAGACGTCACCATTGGAAAATTAGACAATGGGCTTACCTATTATATCCAACACAACAAGAAACCAGAAAACAAGGTAGAGTTGCGATTGGTGGTAAACGCTGGTTCGATTCTGGAAACAGATAAACAACGTGGGCTAGCGCATTTTATGGAGCACATGAACTTTAATGGCACCAAAAATTTTCAGCACAACGAATTGGTGGATTACCTACAAAGCATTGGGGTAAAGTTTGGACAGCATTTAAACGCCTATACAAGTTTTGACGAAACGGTATACATATTACCCATCCCTAGCGATGACAGTGAAAAAGTAGAAAAGGGTTTTGACATTTTGGAGGATTGGGCCTTTAACAACTTACTAACGCCTGAAGAAGTAGACAAAGAACGTGGTGTGGTGTTAGAAGAGTTACGCCTTGGTCTTGGTGCTGATAAGCGTATGATGGACAATTATCTTCCTTTATTGATGTACAATTCGCATTATGCCGATCGTTTACCCATCGGGCTGAAATCTGTATTAGAAAATTTTGATCATTCAGAACTAAAAGACTTCTACACCCAATGGTACCGTCCAAACTTGATGTCTGTTATTGTAGTAGGCGATATTGATGTGGCTGAAATGGAGCAAAAAATTAAAGACCATTTTGGCAGCTATGTAAACCCGAAAAATTACAAAATGCGTCAAGAGTATTTTGTACCCGATCATGACGAAACCTTTGTAGCTGTTGAGCACGACAAAGAAGCCTCATTTACCCAGGTTCAACTCATATACAAAGACAAAGGAAATCCTAAAAAAGGCAATACGATTGGGGATTACCGCAAGGGCTTGATAAAAGCGTTGTTTAACAATATGATAAACGCAAGGCTTAGCGAAATTGCCAACAACCCAAATCCACCCTACAACTATGGTTATTCGTATCATGGAAGTGGCTATAGCCGAAACAAACAATCTTACCAGTCTTTTGCCATGACCGACACTAAAAATCAGGTGCGGGCATTTGAAACACTGGTCATAGAAAATGAACGTGTGCTACGGTTTGGCTTTTTAGAATCAGAGTTTGAACGCGCCAAAATGAAGCTCAAGTCTATGATTAACCAACAATACAAAGACCGAGACAAAACCGAATCGGGTAGAATCGTTTGGGAATACGTGAGTCACTTTTTGGAAGGTGAATCAATACCAGGCATCTCGTGGGAATACGAAGCCTACAATGCCCTAGCTGATGGCATAACCGTTGATGAAGTAAACGCTTTAATCAAGCAGTTTATTCATGACGACAATCGTGTAGTGATTTTCACAAGTCCAGAAAGTGAAGACAATACATACGCATCTAAAGAGGAGATATTGGACATCCTAAAAGACGTAAAAGCACTGAAACTTGAGCCGTACTCAGAAGGCATTACAGCTAAATCTCTTATGACCAACTCGCCGAAAATGGGCTCTATAAAGTCTACAGAGAAACTGGAAGCCATGGACATGACAAAGCTCGTTTTGTCTAACGGGATTACCGTGTACTACAAAAAAACGGACTTTAAAGACAATCAAATCATGATGAAAGCATATAGCCCAGGTGGCTCATCGCTTATTACATCGCACGACCAGTACAACAGTGTAAAGCTGGCTATGAGTGGTATCACCCAAGGAGGACTAAATGGCTTTAGCAAAAACGACATGGCCAAGGTTATGGCAGGCAAACGTGCTTCAGTGACTCCATTTGTTGGCAGCAATTATGAAGGTTTCAATGGCCGAACGGTAAACAGCGACGTGGAAGAAATGTTCCAACTGATCTACCTAAACTTTACGGCGTTAAACAAAGACGAAGAGGCGTATAAAGCATATGTCGACAAACAGGTAGCGTTTTATGGCAATCTGTTAAACACGCCGCAATATTGGTATATGAACGAAAAGATTAAAGTGCTTTCCAAAAACAATCCAAGGTATACCAACACCTTCCCTACGGCTGATGAATATGCTACTCAGGATTTTGACAAGGCATATTCACTGTTCACGCAACGGTTTGCAAATGCCGGCGACTTTACATTCATTTTTGTTGGGTCAATAGACGAAGCGCAACTCGAGCAAATGTGTACCAAATACTTGGCCGGTTTACCCTCGACAGGAGAAACTGAAAAATTTGTAAAACATGACTACGAGAAATTGGATGGGAAGCAAGAGCTGAACTTTTACCGAGGAGCAGACCCCAAGAGTTCTGTAGAGATTTCGTACAGAACAGATGCACCATATGATGCTAAACAAGCGTATTACTTAAAGTGTGCGGGTGAAATATTAACCATCAAACTGGTTGAAAATTTACGTGAAGGAGAAAGCGGTGTATATGGCGTTGGGGCTTCAGGCTATGCGTCTAAATATCCAAATGGCACGTACCTATTTAGAATATCGTTCCCTTGCGGTCCAGAAAACGTGGACAAACTAAAAAAAGCGGCTTTAGAAGAATTGGACAAGTTGTTGGCGAACGGTCCAGATCAAAAAGAACTGGATAAAATCAAAGAGGCGCAAAAGCTAGAGCTAAAAGAGAACATGAAGAAGAACCGGTATTGGATCAACCAAATACACAACTTGATTTATTACAACCAACCTTTAACCGATATGCTAAATACTGGTGATGCTATTGAAGCAGTTACAGCCGAAGACATCAAAACTGCCGCAAATAAATACATCGGTGAGAACGTGGTGATTTCTGTATTGTATCCGGAGAAGAAGTAGCCGCAATGCGGCTGCGCCGCCTTGCGAAATTTTTAATTTTTAATTGCTGAATGTTGATTTCTACAGAAAACTTCAAAGGTCATCTTAAATAATGCATGAATCAATGAGCCTTGGCCCACCAAAAATGCGGGGGACGCGATGGCCTGTGTTAGGGAGCATATTTTTGGGAAGACTTTTTGTTTCGTTTTTGGTCTCAAAAATGAAAATCGGTTATAGGCTGATAAGCCTAATGGAAGAAAATCAGAAGGCTGATAAGCCTAAGCGAAGAAGAAAAAATACAAGGCGGAAGCCCTAAGCGAAGAAGAAAAAATACAAGGCGGAAGCCTTAAGTGAAGAAGAAAAAAATAAGTCAAGATTTAAAGGGTAATCCCTAATCACACAAAGCGAAGCGCCTAATTAATCCACCGAAAACATCGAATCCCAATTCTCTGAAATCATAACCGCGGTAGACCCGGTAGTTTGCACATCGTTGGTAGTGGCCAATGAAATTGGGTTTGGCGAATGGAAGAATTCTTCCACATCAAAGTTTACACCCACCGTATTTTCACCCACAAAACCGCGTACATCGCTTGGAAAATCAAGTTCTATCGTGCGTGCCGTTTGGTTAGCACCAGCATAACCGCCTATATGAAAGTAAACATTGCCTTCCGTACCATTCATCATACTTTTACCTTCAAGCTTTAAGTTGATATACCCCATGGCCATGCCCCAATACATTGGGTCAACAAAGTTGTCATTCAGTTCTCCGTCGGCATTAGCGACAGAGTCTTCAACACCTATTGTAAAGCGTATTTTCTTAAATACTTTATCGGGTACATCAGAAACGGTAAACATCTTATCGCCCGACTTCTCATAATTAACTAATTCCCAATCCGCTACTTCAGTAGCCATACCATCGGCATCTATTAAATCAATATGGTTGATGTGATAATTCAATGTGGTAGGAGAAAAACTATCTCCTTGAGCTGTTGTATACCAAGTATTGAGCTCAAAGGCTGAGGTGTTCCACAAGTGTTGTATGGTTATCTCAATGGGTGAATCCGTTTTAACTGGATCTGGATCGTCGTCGCATCCGGCTACAAATCCTAAAGTGATTAAGGCAATTAGTAATTTTTTCATAGTCAATCTTTTATTCTAAACGGGAAGATCCAACTCTTTCAAATACGTGAATCTCAAAGTTATAATCGTTTGAAGTCTTAAACGGTTTATCAGGGTAAAATGATTTAATCTCGACAAAATCGGGATGTTCTTGTAACATTTCTAACGGAACATTCCCTTCGTTTGGTCCAAAATGACCATCCCAAATCACAATACTACCCACAGGTGCATAGCGATGATCAAAGCTCCACATTTCAATAAAATGGTCGGTATCTTTTGGATCAATATCGGTAAGGATATTGAAATAAGGATACAGAAAATATTTCATCCTGTCGTCGTAATCCTGCTGATTGTACCACTCTGCAGCCTCCACAAACAGTTTTTGCTCGTCGCTTATGTCGATAGGATATTTGTGACCATATATTTTGATGGGTTCATAAACCACATACCCTGTAACAAGAAGAACAACGAACCATACGATTTGTTGCTTTTTGCCTTGTATGATTTTTGTCAACCACGAAATAATCACTTCGGCAGTCATGGCCATAAGCAATGCCGCCAGCGGCTCAATCACAACCAACACCCTTGCATACCCGCAGCTTCCCATGGCACCTGAATACCAAATGGCCGAATGAACAACAAAGTACAACGCGTAGATTCCGGCAAACAGGCAAAAAGTGATTTGATTTATAGACTCCCTTGGTTGCCTAATATAGCGCCATAAAACTAAGGCTAAGCCAGCCACAAACAAGACCAGTCTTGTTTTACCCATTACGTAAGGTAAGGCCTTCACATAGTGCAACAAAGTACCATGGCCACAGATGTTTTCCTTTTTTATTGTTGACTCTATTTGGTACTTGATATATGGGTTGGTATCGTAAATCCATAGTGGATTGCCTTCAACGGCCCAGCCCACAAAATTCATAACAACCGACCCAACCAATAAAAAACCAAATGCCTTGTAGTTTTTGAGAACAAAAAAGAGGTAAAACCCAATGACGGCAATAATCACGTACCCTTCAGAACGTGCAAAAGGCAAAAAGCCCGCTATAATTGACGCGGTTATTATTCGTTTGGACACAAACAGGTATACCACAACCAACAACAAAAATGCATTGAGGGGCTCGGTCAAACCCGTAATCGTATTATCGAACCAAATGGGACTTGCCAAACACAGCACAAAGGCCAACCAGGCAAACTGAAAGTGCATTTTCTTGGCAATAAAATAGGCCAACCATGCGGTACCGATGAGCAACAAAATGTTGAACACAATAACGCCCATCATGCCAAATTGCGCAAACGGTGAGGCCAAAATATTATATAGCGGTTTCCCCCATTGATCGAGCAAGAGCTCTTTGGGATGCACCCAAGAAAAACGAGAAATAAGGTAGTGATTGTAGCTATCCATGCCACCTTCAACACCAGGCGAAAGGCCTGCGATGTAATACAAGCAGCAGAATACGATAATAGAAATTACCGCTAGAACAATAGTTTCTATTTTATACGTTGAACTCTTCATTCTAAAGGTTCATGCAATGAACCGCGTCGAAGATAGAATAAATTAACCCTTCAATACCATAAGGCGTAATCGCCTTACTTCTTAGGCGTGTCCATTAAAATATCAACTAAAAAGTTCCAGAATTTCTGAACAGATTTAATCCCAACTCTTTCATCAGGACTATGAGGCCCTTTTATTGTTGGCCCAAACGAGATCATGTCTAAACCTGGGTAACGCTCACCCAACAAGCCACATTCTAAACCGGCATGAATAGCCGCTACTGTAGGTGCCTCACCAAACAAATTGGTGTATTTGGCAACCATCAAGTCTAAGATTTCTGACTTCGGGTTTGGCGCCCAACCTGGGTAACTTCCACCCTGCTCAACAGTACAATTGGCTAATCTAAACGGCGCTGCAACCGTATGCGCAACATCCATTTTACCAGATTCAGTTGAACTACGCTGTAAACTCTGTGTAACGAATTTTCCTTCTTTTACAATAACACGTGCCAATGAGCTAGACGTTTCTACCAACCCGTCAATGGCTCTACTCATGCAAAACACCCCATTGTGACAAGCATAAATAACCTCTGTTATTTCCGCAGAATCTTCTACAGATACCGCTTTGGATGGCACTGCCACTTCTTCGAACTCAATATTTAAATTTGGCTCTTCATGTTGGTAATCTTCTTTGATTCCAGCAATGCGCTGTTTAACCTCTGCTAGGTAATCACTGCTATTCACCACAATTGTAGCAAAGCTTTCGCGAGGTATCGCATTTCTTAAACTACCTCCATCAATGTCGACAATTTGCAAACCAAAGTCTGTGCAGTGATGCATCAATCGATTCATGATTTTATTGCCATTTCCACGCTCTAGGTCAATCTCAACACCACTGTGTCCGCCTTTTAAGCCATTCACCGTAATTTTGTATGCAACATTACCTGCAGCAGCAACTTCATTGTATTGCTTGTTTGTATTGGTATCTATTCCACCAGCACAACCGATTGAAAACTCGTCATCGTCTTCAGTATCTAAGTTTAATAGTATTTGACCATCAAGCTTGCCTTGTTCCAAGTGAATTGCACCCGTCATTCCGGTTTCTTCATCGATGGTAAAAAGTGCTTCAATCGCTGGATGTGCGATATCAGTGCTTTTAAGTAACGTCATGATTGCAGCAACACCCATTCCGTTGTCCGCACCAAGTGTAGTGCCTTTTGCCTTCACCCAATCTCCATCAATGTAGGACTGAATACCCTGCGTAGCAAAGTCAAAATCGGTATCCGCATTTTTCTGGTGCACCATATCAAGGTGACTCTGAATGATAACCGTTTTGCGGTCTTCCATTCCAGCGGTTGCTGGCTTTTTTATAATTACATTACCTACGTGATCGACGTAAGTAGGAAGTGATAAATCTTCACCAAATTTCTTAGCAAAGGCGATTACTTCTTCTTCTTTTTTTGATGCTCTAGGAACCGCGTTTAAATCTTCGAAATGATTCCAAACTGCTTTAGGTTCAAGGTCTCTTACATTCATAGTATTCTAATTGCCTGCGAATTTAAAATTTATTCGTTGTGCTTCCGCTATAAAACGTATGACTTTGATACTATTTCAAACAAAAAAAGGAGCCTCAATGAGGCTCCTTTGTATCTTGTAAGGTAAACGTACAATTATATCTTTCTCATTCGAAGACTTACTGGCGTAATTTCTAAGTACTCGTCTTCCTTGATATACTCCATTGACTCCTCTAACGAGAATTCAACTTTAGGGAAAACCTTTGCAGCATCGTCGTTACCCGCCGAACGAACGTTTGACATTTTCTTACCCTTGATTAGGTTCAATTCCAAATCGTTGTTACGTGTATGTTCTCCAACAACCTGTCCTTTATATACTTTGTCACTTGGGCCAACAAAGAATCTACCTCTGTCTTGCACACGGTCAATAGAATAGGCCAATACCTGTCCTTGCTCCATGCTCACCAACGATCCTTTGGCACGTGTAGGAATATCTCCTTTGATTGGGCCATATCCTCTTAGTCGGTGCGACATAATCGCCTGACCAGCCGTTGCAGTCAACATGTTGTTTCTTAAACCGATAATCCCTCTTGACGGAATATCAAATTCGATATGTTGTAAGTCTCCTTTTGGTTCCATAACCAAAAGCTCGCCCTTACGCATGGTAACCAATTCGATCGCTTTACCAGAATACTCTTCAGGTACGTCAATAACCAATGTTTCATATGGTTCTTGCGTTTCGCCATCTACTTCTTTAAGAATTACCTGTGGTTTACCCACTTGTAACTCATACCCTTCTCGTCGCATGGTTTCAATCAACACACTTAAGTGAAGAATTCCTCGACCATGTACGATAAATTTATCTTCTGTGTCTGTTAATTGAACACGTAAAGCCAAGTTCTTTTCCGTTTCTTTCATCAAGCGGTCACGTAAGTGACGTGATGTTACAAACTTTCCTTCTTTACCAAAAAATGGTGAGTTGTTAATGGTAAACAACATACTCATTGTTGGCTCATCCACTTTTATTCTTGAAAGGGCTTCTGGGTTTTCTACATCGGCAAGCGTATCACCAATTTCAAAATCATCTAAACCAACAATAGCACAAATATCTCCTGAACGTACCGTCTCTACGGCTACTTTGCCTAGTCCAACAAAAACGTCAAGTTCTTTGATTCTTACTTTTTTCTGTACGCCGTCACGTTTGCAAAGGATGTAGTCTTTCCCAACATGAAGATCACCTCGGTACACACGTCCAATGGCAATACGACCTTTAAAAGGAGAAAAATCTAGAGATGTAATCTGCATCTGTGGAGTTCCTTCACGATATGGTGCTTCAGGGATAACATCAACGATGGCATCCATTAAAGGCCATAGGTTATCTGTTGGCTCATTAAAATCGTGGTTCATCCAACCGTGCTTCGAACTACCAAATAAGGTTTCGAAATCCAATTGATCTTCAGTGGCATCCAAATTATACATCAACTCAAACACATCTTGTTGTACTTCGTCAGGGCGACAATTTTCTTTATCTACCTTGTTAACAACAACAATTGGTTTTAAGCCTAACTCAATCGCTTTACCCAACACAAATCGTGTTTGAGGCATTGGCCCTTCAAAAGCATCCACCAATAGCAAAACGCCATCAGCCATTTTCAATACACGTTCAACCTCTCCTCCAAAATCACTGTGACCAGGTGTGTCGATGATGTTGATTTTTGTATCTCGGTAATTAACCGAAACGTTTTTAGAAAGAATAGTAATTCCTCTTTCACGTTCCAGATCGTTGCTATCGAGCAATAGCTCTTTAACTTCTTTCCGATCATCAAGCAGTTTACTTGCTTGAATAATTTTATCGACTAAGGTTGTTTTACCGTGGTCAACGTGGGCAATAATGGCGATATTTCGTATCGATTGCATGGGTGATTTTTTCAAGCCGCAAAAGTACTCTATTAAATACTGGTATTTTTAGTATTTATTTCTTTTGCTAAACTGCGTTATAGCAAGCTAATAAGGCCAAAAGCTACAGCCTTATCAGACTGTAGCTTCAGCATAGGAATACGTATAAAACGTTAGATCTTGTATTTAAGTCCAAGACTCCATCGAACACCAGCATTGTTGCCAGAATAAATGTATTCTTGTCCTGCGTATTCATGTACCAAACGCACGCGAGGGTTTAGCACGTTTTTCACAGAAGCAGTTAACTGGAATTTCTTGTTCAATGTTTTAAATAAGGTGATGTCCAAGGATGGACGTGGCATCTCATAAACATCAGGCAAATCGCCCTGGCTTACTAAAGCAAGGCGTTTCCCTAACATATTAAAACTCACATTGGCAGAAAATGTGTTCGAATCATTTTCAAAGTTCAAATATGAGTTAAAGATATACGGAGATTGACTATACATCGGTCGTGTTTCCGACGCGTTTTCATCAATCTCTTTACGCACGGCATACTCCAAACTATCTACTTTTACCTGACTCTTGATGAGGGAAGTATTTAACCCCCATTTGATGTTTTCTAAACGATATGAAATAAAGGCCAAGTTTTGAACGAACTCTACTTCCACTCCGTATAAAGTGGCTTGACCCACATTTTTATAAGTAATTTCAGTGTTTGCTGCTTTCGGATTTTGCGTTTGCTCAATCGGGTCTTGGAAGGTTTTATAAAACCCTGAAAGAGAGAAACTCTTACCTCTACTTGGATATAGTTCGTAACGAATATCAAAGTTTTGGATTAATGTACGTTTCAACTCTGGGTTTCCAATTAACACGTAATCACCTGTAAAGAAGAATGAAGGAAACGGCGCAAGTTCTCTGAATGTTGGTCTGGCAAGTGTTTGAGAAAACCCAAATCGCAAATTACCAATGCGTCTTGTTGTAGGGTCATCCTCTTCCATCACCTTATCAATAAAGTTGTACGTAAAGTTTAAGGATGGCAACAAATCCACGTTATCCAACACACCATCTTGTTCTGACTCAAGTAAAGATTCGACCAAAACATTTGTGGTTTCAACTCTTAACCCTCCAGTAAAGTTCCAGTTCTTGTTTAAGAATGGCGTATTGATTTGAGCGAATCCAGCCATAACAGACTGTTGGCCATTGTAACTGTTTTTGGCATTACCCCGCGGATGGCCTTTTATATAGGTATACGAGTTGGGGCTTTCTGTTGGCCAAGATTCTACAGCCATATTGTCTGGAGCAAAATACGCATCGATATCACCATTAAAGTCGGTCACCTCGTTGTAGTCAAAACGTGTTTCTCTAAATTCTCTGTTTTTGTAGAGGTAAGACACGCCTGTTTTGAATTCTGCTTTTTTGTTGAACCGACGTTTTAAAGGCACAATCAAATAGGCTCGGTTATCCCAATTCAATTCATTCATTTGACGGTAATAACGGGCTGGTGTATTGTATGCCGCTTTGTTTATAGCGAAGGTGGTATCGCCCTCGTCAACCACATAATCGTAGGCGAAAAACCTCAAGTCTGGTTCGTCTTGTTGCGAAAACGTTTGAGACGATACCCAAATGATACGGGTAGTTTTATCGTTTTTACTTCTAATTTGGTGTTCTCCTTTTAACTGAACATTGGTCAACGTTCGCTGCAAGTATTGTAACGTTTGCGAATTAAAAATTCGATCGGCAGAAAGAGGGCCATCTTCTGCCCATTGACCAGCTAAAACACGGGTGATTTTCTCACCACTTTGGTTACGCATAACGTTTAGGCCAATTTTATTGCTTGAATTAATCTTGTAATTGAAATTGCCAAACAGCCCAGTTACCACTCTATCATTCGATCGAGCATCGTGCAAGGCAAACTGTGGGTTTAAATCGGTTGACGAAACGGCATTAAATCTTCCAATTTCTCCATCGTCATAAAAACTAAAACTTCTTCTGTAACTCGCACCAAATAGGTACCCAAAAGGTCTGTTCTTAATCTTCTTTTGATCACCAAAACTCAGCGAATAGCTTTGATTTACGCCACCGGTAGTTGTTCGCACTGCGTTGTCCGTTCCGAAGCTTTTTGACAAAGATGCCAATTGACTATTATCAGCACCAGGTGTTGGATTAACGTTTGGCACATCGCCTTCTGTTGCCAAAGTAGGCATTGCTCTAAATCCGTTGTCGAAACCTAAAAAGTCGGTTGAACTTCCTGTGTACGTTATAAAGCTGTTGTTAAACAAAGATTGAGAATTCCCGCCAACAGAAGCACTAAAACTAAGCGACATTGAATCCGGAAATTCTTTGGTAGCAATGTTGATCAAACCACCTGAAAAGTCGCCTGGCAATTCGGGCATAAAGGTTTTGAAAACCTGTAGGTTGCTAATGATATTGCTCGGAAATAAATCCATCTGTACAGAGTTTCTATCTGGATCTAGACTTGGCACTTCACAAGCATTAAGCACTGTTTTACTGTATCGATCGCCCAAACCTCTTACAGAAACGTAACGACCTCCTTCAACACTTACACCTGTTACACGTTTTAAGGCGTCTCCAGCCGATGTCGCTTGTTGTTTCGTCATTTGCTCTTTGCCAATAGCGCTCATCACTACTTTTTGCTTTGCCATCAACGACAAAATTTCATCGTCACCTTCAGCCTTTCTTCTGCGCAATGAAATATCAGCGGTACCTAAAGTACTCGCTTCACCGTAACCCATCTTGGCATCGACAATGGTTACGCTACCATCTGAAACCTTAATATTAGTAAAGGTCTTGCTGTTGAATGTTAAGTGTGTGATTTCAACCGTATACACACCAGGTTCAATTTCGATGGAATAAACACCATCTAAGTCTGTAATTGTTCCTGTTTGGCTTCCAGCAACTTGCACAAAAGCTTCTAAAACGGGCTCGCCGTCTTCCCGTTGTGTTACTGTTCCTCGTATGGTTCCTGTTTGTCCGAAACTTAGCAGTGTTAACATAACTAAGCCCAGTGATAAAATTCCTTGTTTCATTATTAACGTATTCCTAATTGGTTAAAAAAAACGGGTAATTAATAGGCAACCCCAGCAAATACAACTGGGATTGCATGATGTGTTTTGTATTGAGTTTTATGTTTCATATTATTTGATAAGACCGTCTTGGTCCGTCTTAGTCCACCCTTTTATCCAAGTGTCTTTACCTGGTTCAAAAGCCCCTTTGTAGGCAACGTTTTGAATAAAAGCGTCTCCCGAAAGTCCTGTTGCCGTTACATCGTTGGTTGGTATACCTTTATCCAGTCCTGGATCGGCAACCGTATTACCAGATGAATTTGCAGAGCCATTTAAGTTGACCCCATTAAGATCTGTGTCTTCACTGGTAGAAACAATAAGCTTATCTGCATCATCGCCTGCCACCATGTAAAAGATATTGTTTACAATCTTTAATTGACCTGCATCAAACCTTTTCTTAGAATCTTCACCATCAACTGGCAAATCTTCAATATCCACGCCTTTATCCCAGTTGTAAAAAATTGAATTGTGATACTCCCCACCGGCATTGTCTCTAAATGTTAAGGCTCTTTTACCGCCATTACCGATATACGTACAGTTGTAAAACATTGGCGTCGCATAGGGTTGAGCATCTTCAGGATCAGTTCCTCCATCGTGCTCGCCACCTCTGTCGCCAGAGGCTGGATCTTGATTGACAAATACAAATTGTGCTCTACCTCTCCATCCTTCGTCATAATCAACGTTGTCGTCGGCACAATACGATATACATAAGTTGCTTACGTTAACCGTACCTCCAAAAAATTCAATCCCATCGTCGTTGTTGGCTACAATTTCGATGTGGTGAACACTAGTTCCGGAGCCAACTCCACCTAAGGTTAAACCGTTGATTTCGTTTCCTGCACCAATGTCGGTACCACCATGTCGGATAGATAGATAGGCAAGGCTGCCAGAATTATCAGCATCGTTGTCTCCTCCGTATAAACCACGGGTTTCACTTGTTGGTATACCTTCTATAGCTGATTCGCCTGGCGAACTATTTAAACTTGCATTCCCAAGTACAATCAATCCACCCCAAAGGCCACGTGCAGTTGCTGGTATTTGACCACCGTCGGTTTCGCTTGTCATTACAATTGGTTCAGCTGCCGTTCCTTCAGCCATTATTTTCCCACCTCTCGAAACGATTAAAGCAGAAGCATTATCACCCTGACCTGATTTTCCTTTAATTAAAGTCCCTGGCTCTACCGTTAGCGTTTGACCTGAATTGACAAAAACCAATCCGTTCAACACCCATGTTTTGTCTTTGGTAAAAGTGATTGTTCCTACACCTTCTCCCCGATCCGTTATCGTCGAAATGGTTTCGATTACATTGCCATCTCCATCTTTAACCGTAGACTCTTCGTAAACAGTTGTTTTATCCTCAGGTTGAGACGGTGTTTCGTCTCCGCCACATGAGGATAACATGGCCCCGCCAATAAACATCATGGTACATGTTAAAAGGCTTAATTTAGATTTACTCATTTTACTTCTTTCTTGTTTGTTGGTACAAACGTCATATGGGTATGTTACGTGAATGTTACCATGAAGTGAAAGAATCGTGAACGTGTTCGGAGATAGAAACACTTTATCTACAGAAGAAATACAAAATGCTACTAATCAGCGCCTTATGGCACCAATTGACTAAACACAAAAATGGATATCACTAAACCAAGAATAGCCAGCCAAGTTAAATTTTGAACAGCGTCTGATTTTCGCTGGAATATTCTTTTCAACCATACATAGAATACGGCTAAAGTGGCAACCAACAATATCCAACTAGAATAGGCAAACAAGAATACGATCACTCCTAGTAGCGCAGTATGCAAACCGATTAACCATGTAATAATGGTCAATTTGTTCAGTTTCTCGGGCTTTAACCATAGGCCTACAGACAACAACGAACCTGAAATGAGTAAGACCAACATCGCGAGCAATCCAATTTCATCCCCTTCAGGCGGTTCCCCCATAAGTTCGATACATATAGGACCTAAAAACCACAGGCAGAAAACCACATAAATGGTGGACAAGGCTTTTCGGAATATATTAATTGAATTCACGTAACGAAGGTATTTATTATCTAACTCAAATATGACTTCCTAAAATCCACATCGTTATAATGGCAGCTATATTCGTGAAAAATATGGCCTTATGAAATATTGGATTTACGTCTTAATGTTTGTTGGTGTTGGATTAGCATCTTGTGCATCAGACAATGAACCACCTACAGAAGACCCTGTGGTTGACGTTAAAGACACGGACACCGCATTTATAAAAACAGTCACGTTCGACTCAGAAGATGGACTAGAAATGACGGCTGATCAGTATCACATCAAGCTCGACAAACCCGTTATCATATTGTGCCACCAAGCTGGATGGAGCCGAGGAGAATACAAAGAAATTGCCGTAACCTTAAACGAACTCGGCTTTAACTGCATCGCCTTAGATCAACGTTCGGGCGGTTCGGTTAACGGTATAAGCAATCAAACGGCGGCCAATGCCAGAGCTGAAGGAAAAGGTCAAACCTTCTTAGATGCAGAACAAGACATTCGTGCAGCCATAACAAAGTATGCCGCTGAATACAACAAGAATGTAATTTTATGGGGAAGTTCATATTCCAGTTCATTAGCACTTAAAGTGGCTGCAGAAAATGATAAAGTAGACAAGGTGTTATCGTTTAGCCCTGGCGAATACTTACCTGGTGTAAGTGTAGCAAACACAGCAAAAGACTTGGACAAACCTGCATTTCTAACATCATCGAAAAGCGAGGCAGGTCAAACTAAAGCGATATTCGACAACATCAAAAGCACGGATAAAACACAGTTCGTTCCTAATGGTGCAGGTCGTCATGGTTCCAGTGCATTATGGACAAGTGAAGGGGATAATGCAGAATATTGGGTTGCGGTTAAGGCATTTCTCAACTAATTAATAATTATTAATTAATAATTATTCCACCCAACTCTTCCAATAGTCCTTATCCTCCATAGCCATGGCTTCCTCCGTAATATTTAGCGGATAAAAGGGATCGATCATCACAGCCAACTCTTTGGTTTCTTTTTGACCTATACTTTTTTCTACTGTTCCTGGATGTGGTCCATGCGGAATGCCTTTTGGATGTAAAGTAATCATACCACGCTCAACGTGTTTACGGCTCATAAAATCACCATCAACATAATACAAGATCTCATCGCTATCTACATTACTGTGGTTGTAAGGCGCAGGAACTGCATCCGGATGATAATCATAGAGCCTTGGCACAAATGAGCAAATCACAAAATTGTGGCCTTCAAAAGTTTGATGCACTGGAGGCGGCTGATGAACCCGACCAGTTATTGGTTCGAAGTTGTCGATATTAAAAGCATATGGATATACATAGCCATCCCATCCCACAGCATCAAAAGGATGTGTAGCGAAGGTATAAGGGAATATGTAACCAGATTTTTTCGTCATCACCTTAAACGAGCCTTTCTCATCATGCGTTTCAAGGTTTTCTGGAAGTCTAATATCACGTTCGCAATATGGACTATGCTCTAAGAATTGACCAAACTTGTTTACATACCTTTTGGGTGGGTAAACAGGGGTAAAACTCTCGGTAATAAACAGTCGATTGTTTGAATCGTCAAACATCAGCTGATAGATCGTTCCACGAGGAATGACAAGGTAATCGCCATAGCCAAATTTGATTTGACCGTAAATTGTCTTTAATGTTCCAGTGCCTTCATGAACAAAAATCACTTCATCAGAATCCGTATTTTTAAAATAATAATCCGTCATACTCGCAGTTGGGGCTGCTGAGGTAACCAATAAATCGCGATTACCCATAAGTACCACTCGGCTATCAACATAATCTGCCGTTGGCTTGGTGTTGAACGTCAAAAAGCTTCTATGGCGCAAATTATTTTCTACCACATATTTTGGCCGTTTGTCAATCGGGTCTTCAATGTCTTTCACTAGCGTTGGTGGATGACAGTGGTAAACCAACGACAATATATTGGAGAAACCCTCGGTGCTGATAAGTTCTTCGGCATACAGCGAACCATCAGGTTTGCGATATTGAGTGTGTCTCTTTTGTGGTATATCTCCTAAACGGTGGTAAAAAGGCATGATGTTTCTGTTCTTTAGTCGCCAAAATTATCGAAATTCGACCCATAATAAAAATGGCGAAATTCAACTCTTTTCTTATCGTAATTGCAGGTTTGACATTAAGCTTGAGTGCTTGTCAAAATTGGTTTGGTTCTTCCTCTGATGATCCGCTATATCAAGACACCACACAATCGTTGGCAGTTCAAGAATGGTCGAAACGTATTAACAAGTATCCCGACAATGACGATTATCGATACCAACGTGGGATGGAATTGGTAAAAGATAAAAAATTCAAATTGGCTTTAGCGGACCTTAACAAAGCCATCGAAATGAAGCCTGCCAATGCGGATTACGTAGTGAGTCGTGCCGAAACCCATATGGCGCTCAATGAAACGAAACTTGCTCTAGAAGACTACAAAACTGCCGTAGAAATTGGCCCTTCCAATGAAGACGCCTTACTCAAACTTGGACAGTTTTACCTATTTGTTCGGCAATTTGACAATGGGTTAAACGTTTTTAAAAAACTTGAAAAAGTAAATCCATCCAACACGGAAGGCCATTTCTATCAAGGAATGCTTCACAAAGAAAGTGGCGACACATCGGCAGCGATTACAGCCTTTCAACGTGCCACTCAATTAGACTTATTTCATTACAATTCGTTATTTCAATTAGGGCAACTGTACGCCAATAACAACGATACCATTGCCCTCACCTATTTCAGAAATGCCTTATTGGCCGACGAGTTTAGCGATGAAGCACATTATGCCATAGGCCTAATCTTTCAAAAAATGGGGCGCAAAGACAGTGCGATAATACACTACCAAAAAACGATTGACATTAATGCCCAACACTACTATGCGTATTACAATACAGGCTATGTTATGTTGGAGCAAAATAATTATGATCGGGCTATAGAACATTTTCGCATTGCGGTTAAATTTGCACCTGAATTTGCCAAAGGACATTATATGTTGGGGCTAAGTCATGAAAGCAAAGCACTTTACGACAAAGCTCGCGAACATTATAACCGGTGTTTACAAGTAGACCCGAATTTTGACAAAGCAAAACAAGCATTAATTAGAATACAATAAACAAACACGCTTTCACCATTTGTAAGGACTGAAGGCATAAATTATAGTACATTGAACAACATAATTATTACGCTTCCCGATGGCAGCACTCGGGAATTTCCGCAGGAATCCACTGCGATGGATGTTGCACTAAGCATCAGTGAAGGACTAGCAAGAAACGTATTAGCAGCGAAAATAAACGGAGAAGTTTGGGATGCAACGCGCCCAATCAATGAGTCTGTGTCTTTACAACTGCTAACGTGGAAAGACGAAGAAGGAAAGTCAACCTTCTGGCACAGCTCAGCACACTTGTTGGCTGAAGCGATGGAAGCACTTTATCCTGGCATTAAACTGGGTATCGGACCTCCAATAGACAATGGGTTTTATTATGATATTGATTTTGGTGACCACCAATTTTCTTCATCAGAGTTCCCGAAAGTGGAAGCCAAAATGTTGGAGTTGGCCCGAGAAAACAATACCTATAAACGCATTGACATTTCTAAAGACGACGCCATTGCCTATTTCAAGGAAAAAGAAGATCCGTATAAACTAGACTTATTAGAAAGATTAGAAGACGGTACAATTACCTTTTATGAGCAAGGTGGATTTACAGATTTATGTAAAGGGCCACATATCCCAAGCACAGGCAAAATCAAAGCAGTAAAACTAATGCTTGTAGCCGGTGCGTATTGGTTAGGTGATGTAGATAGCAAACAACTTACGCGGGTTTACGCCGTGTCGTTCCCTAAACAAAAGGAGCTTAAAGAGCACTTACATATTTTAGAGGAAGCTAAAAAACGTGATCATAAAAAACTAGGTAAAGAGATGGAGCTCTTTACGTTTAGCGAAAAAGTTGGTGCAGGACTGCCCATTTGGTTGCCAAAAGGGACAGCGGTTCGCGAACGTCTTGAGAAATTTATGCGTCAAGCGCAAATTGAACGCGGCTACCTACCTGTTGTAACACCGCACATTGGCAAAAAAGAACTGTATGTAACTAGTGGTCACTACGAGAAGTACGGGGAAGATTCGTTTCAGCCGATTAAAACGCCTAATGAAGATGAGGAGTTTTTGTTAAAACCAATGAACTGCCCACATCACTGTGAGATATTTAATTTCAAACCGCATTCGTATAAAGAATTACCTATGCGTATTGCTGAATTTGGAACCGTTTATCGCTATGAGCAATCAGGTGAATTAAATGGTTTGGCACGTGTTCGTGGTTTTACTCAAGACGATGCACATATCTTTTGTACACAAGATCAAATCAAATCGGAATTTGTTGCGGTAATTGACTTGGTAATGTATGTATTCAAGAAACTGGGGTTTGACAGTTTCACTGCGCAAATCTCTTTAAGAGACAAAGAAGATCGTTCTAAATATATTGGATCTGACGAAAACTGGGAGAAAGCAGAGGCTGCCATTATTGAAGCCACCCAAGAGCGCGATTTAGAAACCGTTACAGAATATGGTGAAGCGGCTTTCTATGGTCCAAAACTGGATTTTATGGTAAAAGATGCCATTGGTAGAAAATGGCAACTAGGTACTATCCAAGTAGATTATAACTTACCTGAGCGATTTGAACTGGAATATGTTGGAGCCGACAACCAGAAACATCGTCCAGTAATGATTCACCGTGCACCATTTGGTTCACTAGAGCGATTCATCGGAATTTTGATCGAACATTGCGCTGGAGATTTTCCTTTATGGTTAAGTCCTGAACAAATTTCCATTTTGCCTATCAGCGAGAAATATAACGATTACTGTCAAAAAGTTTTAAAGTATCTGAATAATCACGATATTCGCGGCTTCGTTGACGATAGGAACGAAAAAATAGGAAAGAAGATAAGGGATTCGGAGATTCAAAAGATACCTTTTATGTTAATTATCGGCGAGCAAGAGGCTGAAAATGAGTCAGTTTCGGTTCGAAAACATAAAGAAGGAGATCTTGGATCAATGAGTCAAGAAGCGTTTGTAACATATTTTAACAAAACATTAGTCGATTAGAAATTTTTGAAAAGAGTTAAAGCAAAAGGGCCAAGAAAAAGGAAAGAAGCCCTCCACCGAATAAATAGACACATTAGAGTAGACCCTATTCGTCTTGTTGGTGATGGAGAACCACAAATTGTACCACTGTCTGAAGCATTAAAAATGGCAGTTGATGCCGAGCTAGATTTGGTTGAAATATCTCCAAACGCAAAACCTCCAGTTTGTAAAATTCTAGACTATAATAAGTTCTTATACGAGCAAAAGAAAAAGCAGAAAGAACTTAAATCTAAACAACAAAAAGTTGTTGTTAAAGAAATCAGGTTTGGCCCTAATACGGACGATCATGATGTTGAGTTTAAACGCAAACACGCAGAAAAGTTTCTGCAAGAAGGAAATAAAGTACGTGCGTACGTTTTCTTTAGAGGACGAACAATTGTACACAAAGAGCGGGGGGAACTTCTATTATTACAATTTGCTGAGAAGTTGCAAGATGTTGCAAAACTTGAGCAGATGCCAAAAATGGAAGGGAAGAAAATGATTATAATGTTAGCACCTAAAAAATAGAATAGAGAGATGCCTAAGATGAAAACAAATTCCAGCGCCAAAAAGCGATTTAAGCTTACAGGTTCTGGTAAAATTAAGAGAAACAAGGCTTACAAGCGTCACATTTTGACCAAGAAGACCACGAAGCAAAAACGTAACCTTACGTACAGTGGTTTGGTTGACAAAACTGATGAAAGTAACGTAAAGTTTTTATTAAGAATTGGAAAGTAAATAATGTTTAACCTGGCCAGGCTTAAGTATCAAACAAAGATCGCCTCGGTCACAAATTATAAAATATGCCACGTTCAGTAAATGTAGTTGCGGCAAGACGCCGTCGAAAAAAAATGATGAAACATGCCAAAGGTTATTTTGGCAGAAGAAAAAACGTTTGGACAGTAGCCAAAAACGCTATTGAAAAAGGTTGGGGTTACGCTTACCGAGATAGAAAAGCGAAAAAGAGAACTTTTAGAGGTTTATGGATTCAGCGTATCAATGCTGGTGCAAGATTGAATGGAATGAGTTATTCTAGATTCATGGGAGCAGCAGGATCTAAAAACATTGAATTAAACCGAAAGGTTTTAGCAGATTTAGCAATGAATCACCCTGAAACTTTTGCTCAGGTTGTTAAAGCCGTTAAATAAGAAATTAATCATTTAATTTGTCCCGTGTTGTTTCTACAGCACGGGATTTTTTTTGCCTATGCGTTACTTATTACTTCTATGCTGCCTAGCACTTAACCTTGTGTTGTTCGCACAACAAGTAAACGTGTCGTATGTTATTCACAACCTAAACCAACCGGGTATAACCATTTCCGCACCACAAATCTGGACGCAGAAAGTCAAGGAAAAGGAGAAAAAGAAAGGAATGAAGCAGATTGGAAAATCCAACGTAATACTCCCGCAGTTCACCTACTACAATCACATTAAAAAGGAAAACAATTTCACTCTAGGCTGCGAAGTGGTTCGACAGCGCCACAGAATGAAACCAGCCAATTGGACCTTCGAAACCGGTATAGGAGTGCATTATGTGAGAAGCTTCAATGCCGGAAAAACATTCAAGGTTGACAACGGGGAAGTCAAGCGTGTTCGGTTTGCTGGTCAAAACTATTTTGCTCCTTCCCTATCCTACAGTATCGGTCGTGACTTTTTAAAGAAAAGACCAAACCCGCTTTCTGTTTATTTGAAACCACAGACATTTTTCTTGATGCCCTATAATAACGCGATAGTTCCAAGTGTAAATATTCAGATTGGTTTTAAACTTCACCTAAACAATAATTCCAATGCGTAATTCTATCTATACTTTACTTGCCGCATTGTGCATTCTTTCTTGTGGCGATGTGGATTTAAAACAAGGCGACGTATTATACCTACGACATAAAGGTGCCGACATGCCAGCTCATGTATATGGCAACATACCATCCAAAACATTCATGATACTGCTCCATGGCGGACCAGGTGGAAACGGATTAGAATATCGCGGTGGCAGGTATGTGGAAGACCTTGAAAAAGAAATCGCGGTTGTATACTGGGATCAACGTGGGCAAGGCAATTCACGTGGCAATGGGCATCAGGAAACGCTCAACATGGACTTGCTGCTAGATGATTTAGACCAACTTGTGGTAATGCTCAAACATCAGTATGGCGATGACATTAATCTTTTTCTTTACGGACATAGTTGGGGTGGTACATATGGCACAAAATACATGATGTCTGAGGCCAGGCAAGTACAATTCAATGGGTGGATAGAATCGAATGGCGCACACGACATTCCAAGACTCAACATTGAAGCAATCAAAATGTTCCTTGCTATTGGTCAGGATGAAATGGACAAGGGAAATAACGTCAGCGATTGGCAAGAGATTGTTGACTTTGCAAAAGGTGTTGATACCACAAACATTTCTGAAGATGAAGGAGGTCAAATTAACCAGCATGGCCACAAAGCAGGAGGACTCATCGGTGAACTAAAAACAGCAGGCGATGACGAATTCCGAATGCCGTTTCGTAATCCTTCAGACATGATTACCAGTAGCATGGCTGGAAATAGAACTTCTAACTTACTGATGCAGAACGGCATAGAAGATATCGCACTCACAGATAGTTTGTACAAGATTAAACTCCCTACCCTGCTACTATGGGGCAAATACGATTTTGTTGTCCCTCCTCAATTGGGATATGATGCCGAAGCATTAATTGGCACAACTGATAAGGAGCTCGTGATGTACGAATTTTCTGATCATAGCCCCATGAATGGCGAAGGAGAAGCGTATGCCGCTGATATTCTTAGGTTCATCAAGAACCACTTGAAGTAACGGTCGTCTTTGATTTAAACAATACGTTAAATATAACCCCAGACACAACCATCAACATACCAACGATAGTGAGTACAGAATACGTCTCACTGAACAAGAAGTAGCCAACAGCAAGTGCATAAATGACCCCAAGGTTTGAAACAGCTGCCACTTTATTAGCCATTTCCGATTGATAGGCCCGTGTTAAAAAGTACTGTGCGATTTGGGTTAACACACCAATCAGCAACAGCAGCCCGAGCTCGTTTAAATTGGGTGTTACCCAACCTGGACCCAACAAGGTATAGACTAAGGTTATGGGGAAGGCAACCATAGGGAAGTATAAGATGATCACGTGGCTGTCTTCACTAAACTTCAATCGACGTATACAGTTGTATGCGCCTCCACTTAATAGCGCCGCGCCGATTCCAGCAATAACATCAATCCAATCTAATCGTTCATCAAATCCTTTCATCAATACTATACCCGCAAAACTGACAATGAAGAAGAAGATTTGGTTTAGTTTCAATCGCTCTTTTAAGAAAAAGTGTGCGATGAGTGCTGTAAATATGGGTGACAAATAATGGATGACCATGGCTGAAGCCAATGGAAGGACTTGAATGGTGTAAAAAAACAACATCAGCGCAGTGGTTCCAAAAAGGCCTCTAAGCAACAATACGCGTTTGTTGTTTCCAAAAAACGAGATGCGCTTTCGTCGTACAAAATATGCGGATAAAACAAGCGACACCATGGCACGAAAAAATACAATCTCAGCAGACGGAATACCAGGCAATAGCTTTACCGCAACATTCATCATGGCGAAGGTTAACCCCGCCCATATCATCATGCGCACGCCGTAGGTCATGTATTCTCTTCTATAATTTTTGCACTCTTGGCCAAAGCTGACCCAATGACCTGGTGCATATCATAATACTTGTACTCACCTAAACGGCCACCAAAGATTACATCGTTGTTTAGCTCTTTGTATCGCTTTAACAACGCGTTGTTTTCTTCGTCATTTACAGGATAATAAGGTTCTTTACCTATACTCCATTCTACAGGATACTCTTTTGTGATTACTGTTTGAGGTGTTTTCACCTTGTCAAAGTGTTTATGTTCAATGATTCTGGTGTATGGTATTTTCGCGTCGGTATAATTCACTACGGCCCTTTGTTGAGCATATTCCATCGGTCTAACTTCAGACTTAAAGTCCAAACTTCTATAAGCCAAAGCTCCAAAACGATACTCGTAAAAAGCATCTATCGGACCTGTAAATACAGTCTTGGTTGCCAGCTGACTTAATTCGACTCTTTGATCAAAGTAGTCAATGCCAAGCCAAACCTCAATGCCTTCAAGGATTCGTTCAACCATCTTAGTATACCCCCCAATAGGAATCCCTTGATAGGTATCATTAAAGTAATCGTCGTTTTTCTCAGTTCGTATTGGTATCCTTTTTAGAATTGAACTTGGCAATTCTTTTGCAGGACGTCCCCATTGTTTTTCTGTATATCCATTGACAAAGGTGTTGTACAAGTCTTCTCCAATTTGACTCAAAGCCCAAGACTCAAAATCCCTTTTGTCTGTTGGAATATGGACTGATTTCAAATAATTCAATGCTTCTTCTGAAGTTTGAATACCATATAATGATTCAAAGGTTGCTAAGTTTATTGGAAATGAAAGAAGCCTGTTCTTATAATTTACTTGGACCTTATGACGGTAATTATTGAATGTAGCAAACCGATTCACATAGTCCCAAATTGCTTTATCATTGGTGTGAAAAATGTGGGCGCCGTATTGATGAACTTGAATACCTTCCACTTCTTTCGTGTAGGTATTACCAGCAATATGATTGCGTTTATCAATTACTAGGCAAGAATAACCAGCGTCTGTCACCTGTCGAGCAAACACAGCTCCAAAGAGACCTGAACCAACAATTAAAAAATCGAACTGCTTCTGTTGTGACATCCAAACAAAGGTAAGTTGTCCGTGACTATTTGCACTACCATATAACGTAGGGAGATTGCAAAATCTCGGACAAAAAAAAGCCCCTTGAAAGGGGCTTTGTATTAAATATTATTGTGATTAAGCGTTAAGTAAAGCATTCGTTGCTTTAACCCCTTCAGCGCTATCAGCTAGCTTAGCCTTTTCAGCATCTGACAAAGAAACTTGAACAATCTCTTCGATACCATTTTTACCTAATATACACGGTACTCCGATTGACAATCCTGATAATCCATATTCTCCTTCAAGCAAAGCTGAACAAGGGAACATTTTCTTTGAATCAAGGGCGATTGCTTTCACCAATTCTGACACTGCAGCCCCAGGAGCATACCATGCACTTGTACCCAACAAGCCTGTTAAAGTAGCGCCTCCAACCTTAGTAGCTTCTACTACTTCACTCATTCGGTCCTCATCAATAAACTCAGAAACGTTTACACTGTTTCGTGTCGCTTTTTCAATTAATGGAACCATTCCTTTATCGCTATGACCACCGATAACCATTCCGTCCACGTCTGATGTTGGACATGATAAAGCTTCAGCCAATCTATACTTAAAACGTGCACTATCTAAAGCACCACCCATTCCAATAATTCTATTCTTTGGGATATTGGTTGATTGATGAACAAGATACGTCATTGTGTCCATAGGGTTACTTACTACAATTACAATCGCGTTAGGAGAATGTTCCAACAGGCTTCCAACGACTGACTTAACGATTCCAGCGTTAATACCTAAAAGTTCCTCGCGTGTCATACCTGGTTTACGTGCTATACCACTTGTTATTACAGCAACGTCACTGTTTGCCGTTTTTGAGTAATCATTTGTTACTCCTGTAATTTGTGTATCGAAACCATTTAATGAAGAAGTTTGCATTAAATCCATGGCCTTACCTTCAGCAAAACCTTCTTTGATATCAACCAAAACTACTTCAGATGCGAAATCTTTAATGGCAATGTACTCTGCACAACTTGCTCCTACAGCTCCTGCTCCTACAACCGTTACTTTCATTTTATATTTTTTATAGAATTTTCCGCAAAAATACGTTGTATAACGTAGTATTATACGGTCATTGTGAATGATTTTTTTACAGCGTCATTTCTGGAATATCCCCCTCAACAACAAGTCTGCCGTCAGTTGCTTCACGAACCATATCCACAGTCACACCTGGTGCAAGTTCTTTAAGCTCGAAACCTCTATCTGTAACATCTAAAACACACAGATTCGTTACCACTTTTTTAACACAGTTCAATCCTGTAATGGGTAGAGAACATTCTTTTAACAACTTACTTTCCCCTGCTTTATTGGTATGCATCATAGCCACTATAATATTTTTAGCTGAAGCCACAAGATCCATTGCTCCACCCATACCTTTCACCATTTTACCAGGTATTTTCCAATTGGCAATATCACCTCTATCGTTTACCTCCATGGCTCCTAATACCGTAAGGTCTACTCTCCCACTTCGAATCATAGCAAAGCTCGTTGCGGAATCAAAAAAGGCAGAACCAGCTAACGTCGTAACAGTTTGTTTACCTGCATTTATGAGGTCAGCATCAACATTGGCTTCAGTTGGAAATGGCCCCATACCTAATAGACCATTTTCAGATTGCAATGTCACGTGCATACCGTCTGGAATGTAGTTGGCAACTAAAGTCGGAACACCTATCCCAAGATTTACGTAATAACCATCTTTTAATTCTTTGGCAATTCGTTTCGCAATGAGTTCTTTTGTAAGCATCGGTGAATGAATAAAAATTGTAGTCTACGAATGTAGAAACTATTGCTTTAAATTCACACCGACTGCAGAAACAATTAAGAAAGAAAATGTTAAATCGGGTAAACCGTAAAGTTCGTAAATTGAAGGACAAGATTGACGCCCTGAAGTACCTTTCGATTGACAAAAACTCTTCATTGTCGTTTCACCCTGAAGTTTTACTCATCGTTGCGCGATATAATGAGAACGTTGATTGGTGTTCAACTTTAGACATACCTTATGTCATATATAACAAGGGAAAAGATGTATTGAGCAACAATTTAACTTCAGTGAAGTTGCGTAATGTTGGACGAGAAGGTCACACCATTCTTCATTTTATCATTAGCCACTACCATGAGTTGCCAGAACGGATCATCTTCACCCAAGGAGACCCATTTCCACACGCACCTGACTTTATTGAAAGCGTTAGCAACTTCAAGAATCACTTACCTGTTCAGCCCCTATCCCTAAGGTACCTCTCTGCTAAGGATCCTAAATTAAAAGGTAGAAAAGAATTTGATGGTGGCATTCCAAATGAACAGGTATTGCAACAACATACTAAACGGCATGCAGGTGTTCCGTACTACGTTGAAGAACTCGATGGTGGATTTAATGTAGTAAAACCATACGCATATGCTGACCCTGGAATTCAGTGCCTTCGCTTTGTTAAGGAAAATAATTTAAAAAGCTTTTCAAAGCTCTGCCGTCAATTCGGACTTAATGTTCCAGAAATCTGTTACTTCAGCTATGCTGGAATTTTTTCTGTCGATAAGAAGCAAATTTTGCGCAATTCTCTTGAGACTTATAAAAAGCTCATCCGGTTTCTATTAGAAGATCCTGACCATGGTTTTTTATTGGAAAGGATGTGGTTGACCATATTTGGGTATCAACCTAAGGAATAATGGTTAGTTACTTTGAACCGTGCGCTGTTCAATGCGTTTCTCATAATCTGTACCCTTAAAAATAGCATTCACGAATATGCCAGGTACGTGAACAAAATTTGGATCTAATTCGCCTGGTGCAACAAGTTCTTCTACCTCAACAATGGTGTACTTGCCAGCCATGGCCATCATCGGGTTGAAATTGCGGGCGGTAGCTTTGAATATGATATTGCCGTCGGTATCTCCTTTCCACGCTTTTACTATCGCAAAGTCAGGATTAAATGCATGTTCCAACAAATACGTTTTACCTCCAAATTCTCGAGTCTCCTTACCTTCTGCCACTTCCGTACCAACTCCTGCGGGCGTATAGAACGCTGGCACTCCAGATCCTGCGGCTCTGCATCTTTCTGCAAGCGTACCTTGAGGAATAAGTTCTACTTCCAATTCACCACAAAGTAGCTGTCGCTCAAATTCTGCGTTCTCACCAACATAAGAACTAATCATTTTTTTCACTTGCTTTTGTTGCAACATCAAACCAATGCCAAAGTCGTCAACGCCGGCATTATTGCTAATACAAGTAAGCCCCTTTACCCCTTTTCTAACCAATGCCCCAATACAATTTTCAGGAATACCACATAATCCAAAACCTCCTAACATCAGAGTGGCGTTATCTTCAATATTTTGAACTGCGATATCTGCGTTTGCAACAACTTTTTCCATTTGGATGACCTTTGAGGCAAAAGTACTAAAGATATTGTCCAAGAAATGGACAAAATTTCTCTATAACCAAATTGAATCATATTTCTATAATATTAGACAAGTCGCGGCTAAGTGCTCGTAGCTTAACCCTTTGTCTTTCGTATATTTGATAGGTAAACTACATTTTTGAAAGATGAAGCAATTCTCCTTACTATTAAGCATTGTTATCTGCTCTTTATATTCATTTGGTCAGACTTATGGAAATGAATGGATTGAAGACGGCCAATCGTACTACAAATTTCGCATTGGGACAGACGGTTTATATCGCATAAACTATCAAACTCTTAATGATGTTGGTCTTCCGCTTGCTTCTATCAACCCTCAAAACATAGATATTTTTCTCAACGGTAGTCAAGTAAAAATATTTGTGTCAGGGGAACAAGATGGAACATTCGACCCGACAGACTATATTGAGTTTGTTGGCAAGGCGAATGACGGAACTCTTGACAAAGACCTTTACAAAAATCCAAACAACCAGACCAATCCATATGAGAGTTTATACGCGGATTCGTCTGTGTACTTTTTAACCTGGAGCAATAGTGTTTCTGCACACCATATCGCCACCTATACTGACCCCAATTTTGTTGGCAAAACAAAGGACGATTATTTCATCCATACTATTATCACCAGTTACAAGGACGACTATTTTGAAGGCATCCCAAGTAATAATAATTTAGAGCAGCAATATAGCGAATACGTTCTTGGTGAAGGTTTCACAGGTGGACGAAACAATACATTTCAATCTTATGATGTGCCCACAGCCGGTGTATTTAATGGTGGGCCAAATGCCTCTATAGAGGTTTTGGCAATAAGCAGGAATAATCCCGCAGAATCGCATAATGGATTCAACCACAGCTTTGGTGTTGCGATTACAGACCCAAGTGACTTACTTAAAGTTAGTGAACACAATGGTTATGCAGCTATCAAATTTGAATTTACGGATATCACTTTTACAACAAGCAAGATGTCGAATATCACACGATTTTACATGGGAGAAACAGATGTGACGAATAGGCCACTATCCTACCACACGATTCCGTACTTCAAAGTAAAGTACCCAAGACAGTTTGATCTAAACAACGCCTCTAGCTTGGCTTTTGAATCTCCTTCCAACAATGGATATTATGAATTCACAAACTATGCCTCTAGTAAATCAGCACCTATTGTTTACGACCTTTCCAATCAAAATCGAATTACAGGTGACTTAAAAGGTTCTGTATTGCGCTTTAATACCAAAGGAGGAGCGAATCAAGAATTATACATTTTCGATGCAACGGAAGCCATAAATGTCTCGGCTATAAAACAAACCCAATTCGTAGACCTGATGGCTCAATCAGCAGATTATGTCATTATCACGCACAAGAGTTTGAGCACAGGCGCATCTGACTATAAATCATATCGCGAATCAATTACCGGTGGCGGACATACTGTCACCACTATTTATTCAGAAGACCTTTATGATATGTTTTACTATGGATACCACCACCCTCTTGCGATTAAAAATGGAATAAACTACTTGCTTGACCAATTAAATGAGCCTTTAGAAAACATAATGCTTCTTGGGAAAGGACAGGTATACACTAACGTACGAACAAATCGAACTTTAAGAGACAATTTTGATTTGGTACCCACAATTGGGAACCCTCCGTCAGATTATTTATTTGTGAGCAGTTTAAATGGTTCACAATTATCCATTCGTGTGCCAATTGGCAGGGTTGCTGCTAAATCTAACACTGACGTGTCGAATTATCTCGCCAAAGTCATGGATCACGAAAGTGCAACTTACGCAGAATGGCACAAAAAGCAAATTCAAATTGTTGGTGGGAAAGATGCCAACGAGAATAAGACCTTTAATGGATATGTAGACCAATATTACAACATTGCGAAAGATACTTTTTTAGGGGCTTATCGAGTTAAATTTTCTAAAAATGAAGCAACGACAGTAACTGACGAATTAATTGACGGAATTCAAGATGAGATTAACCAAGGCGCCAACATTTTTAATTACTTTGGACACGGGTCAGCGGAAATTTTGGATGTAAATATTGGAGATGTTGAAGATTTATCAAATGCAGGAAGATACCCTTTGTTCATATTCAACGGGTGTGCATTAGGCAACTCATATGTTCAAAACTCACTAGGAGAGAAATACCTATTCGCAAAGAATAAAGGAGCTATCACTTGGATTGCCGGAACGGGATTGGGCTACACTTCACCACTTCTATCCTACACTAAAATCCTACACGAAGAGCTTTTGCAGAATCAATATGGAACAAATATCGGAAGCGCGATTCAAACTACACTAGACCGTTATCAGAACCCTAACGACAATCTCAATGTTATCAACTGTAGACAACTGGTTTATCAGGGTGACCCAGCCTTAAAGCTTCATGCACCTGCAGATCCAGATATCACAGTTAAGAACCCTGCTGTTTCCAACAAGTTTAGTGCCGTGAACGACGTTGTCATAGATTATGACTTAGTCAATTTGGGAAAAACGACTTCTGATAGTGTAAGTTTAATTGTAACAGCAAGTAATGGAACTAAAACCAAGGAGGTGTATAGGGCTAAATTGAGTACGCCAAACTACATAGAGGTCCGAAATGTTACCATTGAGAAATCAACCTTTTTGTCTGGTTTAATTACATTCACTTTTATTATTGACCAACAAAACGAATTACAAGAAAACGTACCAATGGGAGAAACCAACAATGTGGTGACATTTGACCATTTGTTCGAACTAAAAAAACCGTTAATCATATATCCTTTACCGAATTCAATTGTTCACACAAGCGATGCAGAGTTTATATTCCAAATCTCGAACGCTGACAAAAAAGACATTGAAATTGTCTTAGAAATCGATTCTACACCTAAATTTAATAGTGGTTTAAAACTTGAGAAACGATTTACATCTGACAAGAACGTGTTGAGATATTCTACAGCCTTACCGCCGCAAAATAACCTTGACCTATTCTATCGCATTAAAACAATTCAAGACACAGTTGAAAGTGAGTGGAGTGAAGGTTCATTTGCGTATTTGTATAATCAAAACTCTGGATGGAGTGAAGGTCATTTTGACAATTTACAAAACACGTCTCTTGATTTTATGACATACGATTCTACCGCTCAAACGTTAAACTTCACTAGAAAAGCGGGAAACTCTCTTAGCATTTTAACTAACGGTCGTTTTCCCATTGCTGGTTTCAACTGGAATTGGATACAAATTGGTGGAAGCGTGAATATTGTTTACAACTATCAACCCAACGGAGTTCATGTTATGGCATTTCATCCGGATACGGAGAAAAGATTGTCTAAACCTAGTTTCTACAACCAGAAATATCCATCAAACCCTTATTGGGATAGACCAGTACCTGACAATCAAAAAGAATATTATATAGCAAATGAATATACTGGTGTGTATTTATTTAGAACAGCAGTTAAGGAACATCGTGACTCTTTTCTTAAGTTTATAAAATCCATTCCTGAAGGATACCACCTGGTAATGCATAACAATAGAATAACTGGAATTGAGGATTGGGAACCTGAAATATTTGATGAGATTTCTAAGTTCGGCATATCAGGTATGGGTGTAGTAAAAGAAGGAGAACCCTTTGCGTTATTTGGCACAAAAGGAGATCCCAACCAAAGTATGGAAAAGTATGCAGATTATACAGACACTGTTGTTCCACCTATCAACCAAACTTATGAAATGTTTTTCGACATTTTTCCAAGATCAACCGCTGGTAGCATTACCACAGAAGCAGTCGGACCTTCAAGTGATTGGAGCCGTGTTAAGTTAGACCTGAAGAATACGGATACAAACCGAGATAGTTTCAGTGTTTCGATAATTGGTATTGCACCAAACGGCTCTGAAACAAATCTGTTCAGGTACTCAGATAGTACCGACTTTGACATTTCAAACATAAGTGCCAATCAATATCCATACCTCAAAATGAAATTAGACCTTTACGATGCGGCAGGTTTCACCCCAATGAATATCAACCGCTGGACGGTGCACTATACTGGAGTTGCCGAAGGGACTATAAACATTGACTCCCTGGATTTTATTTCTAAAGACACGGTTGCTCAAGGAGAAGCAATACATTTTGCCACCATGTTTGAAAACATCTCTGACTTAACTTTTGACCCATCTTCAGCTCAAGTAAAACTAATTCACCAAAGTGGATCAGAAACGATCGTTGACACTATACCCTTGCGAGCCATTGACCCACAGAAACTAGTTGAAATTTCTGACACGATAAACACCACTGAATTGTCTGGCAATTACCAATTATTTGTCAATGCAAACCATGATCAAAAAGTTTTAGAAAATGAATACAAAAACAACTTGTATTACAAGCGTTTTGTAGTAACGACAGATGTTAGGGATCCTTTGTTTGATGTAACGTTTGATGCGTATCATATATTAAATAATGATTTAGTTAGTGGCAATACATTAATTTCAATTGCAGCGGTTGACGAAAATGAATTTTTATACATCGATGACCCTGCCTTATTCGATATTGGCTTGAGGTATCCTGGTATAGATACATTCACGCCAATAACCGTTCTTGACCCAATGTTTTCTTTTGAACCTTCTTCTGGGCCAAAGGAAAAAGCAGTTGTTAACTACCAAACGCAAAACTTACCAGACGGCACCTATACCCTAAACGTCAAGTTAATGGACAAATCTGGTAATGGTGCTGATAATCCCGCATACACAATTAACTTTAAGGTTGAAAGTAAACAAACCATTACAAACATTTACCCATACCCAAACCCATTCACTACTTGTGCAAAATTCGTTTTTACATGCACAGGAAATGATCTACCTGACCAAATGAAAATTAACATCTATACGATTACGGGTAGACTGGTAAAACAAATTGATCAAGACGAATTAGGCCCTATTAGAATAGGAAATAACTTAACTGATTATTGCTGGGATGGAACAGACGATTACGGCGACAAACTAGCAAATGGTGTTTATCTGTACAAGGCAGAAATCCGATCGAACGGAGAGCTGGTTGATTTGTCTGAAACAAGTTCTGATCATTTGTTCAATAACGGTTTTGGCAAACTATACATCGCTAGATAGTACTTACATATCTAAATTTGACCTTACTTTGATGAGATACTTTCGATTTTCTTAGTTCTGGGTATCGACGGACAAATTGCAAGTACCCTAAAAGTATGTACCAAAGTCGGCTAAAATGACCCCGAATAAAGGAAACAATTAATCCGCTGAAAGCAAACAAGTGAGGTGATTTCCCGTTTGGATTAGTGTTAAGAAAATGCGCCGAAATAACGTTCCTTTCTTTCATCAACCTAAGCTTCTTGCTATCAGGTGGGTATTTAAAATCGTGTAAGACAATAGCATCATGTACTAAAAAATGACTAAAACCCTTCATTCTTCCACGGTTTAGTAATTCTAAATCTTCCCCGTACATAAAAAATGGCGGAAAGAAACCACCTACTTTCTCCAAATACGAATAATCTAATAACCAACATGCAGCAGGACCAAACGACATTCGTGTATGATTTTTGGCTTTAAGTCCAGTTAATTTGAAATACCTAGATGAATCTTCGTGTGGCCTACTAGCAACAAAAGTAGGACTGATGATGCCAATCTTTTCGTTACTTTGTTTTAACCCCAAGTAGGTATCCATCAACGTCTCGATGCAATTGTCGCGAAATAAGGCATCGTCATTCATGATTAAGTATTGATCATTTGAATCCAATGTTAATTCCTTTAAAACCGAATTTATAGCAGGTCCGTATCCGACATTCCCCCAAGTGTAATAATTGCATTGTGCTAGACTTGAAACCTCTTGCTTAACCATTTCATCGCCTAAATTGTCGACATAATGAGTTTGATGCACTAAGCCCTGAAGTGCAGTTAACTGAGACAACAGCGTTTTTACTTTGTCCCAAGTAGAATAACCAACAACGATACAATGCAGCATAGGAATTAGTGCTAAGTTAGTTTTTCAAGACCTTTATACGAATGTATTCAATAATTCTTCTGCAATATATTAGCACTGCCGACTCCATTAGCCGTTCAGCAAAACTTGAGCCCGCAAGATTATGGCTTACAGTGATGTCTTGTATGGAGTCATCTGAATTTTTTAGTTCAAACAGAGAATCTACTTCAGTAAAAAATACATTCTTCTCTTTTTGAATACCCTCCCTATACAGCTGGAAGTCAGACAAACATTGTGTATGACTCGCTAAACATTGGTCTAACAATACACTAATTTCCTTGATACTTGTAGCTGCTGAAACTTTATATTTGGTGGATATTGGGACGTCTATATGATTACTAGAAGCACCAAACGAAGACGTGAGAATCACATTACCATTTATAGCCGCTTCACGCGGTAGTCTGTCTTTTCCTGGGTGTGAACCAAAATCTACAAACACCTTTGTCCTAGCTAATAATTTACCTAAACGAAACCGGGATAACCCACTTATGACGGTCACTTTAAATTGGGACTTTAGTGCCTCAACTAATGGTTTTAATCTGTTGTCTAACTTTCTTTCGACCAGTGCGATTTCATCTCTTTTTGATTCTTGTTGTGCCTTGTCAACTACAACATAATCGGACAGAGGATAAATCTGTTTAGGATTAATGTTATCCTCAACGAACAATCTAGCATGCTCACTTTGATACAGATGAATGATGTCACTCAGTGCTTTGTAATTGTATTGATCTTGTTTAAAACCAACGCTCAGCCACCACAAACATTTCTCGCCTCGAGGAATCGAATCAATCAACTGAGGGATAGACTCTGGAACAACGAAGATATTCTCAGGATCAAAAACGATTGTATCTAGAGTTGCTTGAGGCGTGTTATAGCGCTTGTAGCGAAAAGGTGTTTTAACAGATTTTGTTTTTATATCTACCCCATCTGTGTAGACGATGAAACCATCGCCTCCTAATGCATTAACCGCATCTACTAATTGATGCAAGGCTTCTGGGCCACCACTAACAATTTTAGCAGGACAAAAAACATAAATCTTTTTCATTCTTCATTTACAACACCAAAACCCTAAACACTTCCTTCTTATCGCCAGAGGTTACAACCAAAAAGTAAGAAGTAGCAGCAAAGAGCGACTTGTCAAACACAACGGTATGACTGCCTGCAGCAAAATTGCCGTTAACATTGGCTACCCGTTGACCGAGCACGGAATATATTTCAAATTCAATTTCCCGTTGGATGTCTGTTGTGATATAGACACTTAAAGAATCTCCGATAACAGGATTGGGCCCTATCTTCACGGACCAAGGTGACTCAAAAACGTCATACGAATAATTCACAGAATCAAAATTTTGGACTACCCACAATCCGCCAGAAACGCTGCCGGCCCACAACTTCTTACCTGTTGGGTCATTCGGGTCAAATACAAGTGTTCGCGTTCGTCCGCCCACGTTTCGTGGACCTCTCTCCTCCCATTGTATCGTATAATCTGGTTGTATGCTACCGGTAAACAACCCCCGTCCGTGTGTTGCGGCCAAAAGTGTCAAGTCGTTTGCTCTGAGCCGCAACATGTTCACCTTCAAATTGGCGAGGCCTTCATTAACAGAAACCCATTCAGTAGCTGCCGCGTTTAAATTATCGGTCATCATCACCCCAGCTTCCGTAGCGAGGTAACACACATTTTTATTTTCCGGATGGATCAACCCCCATCGAATCGGAATATCTGGCAAGTTCCCTTCATGACTAATCCATGTTGGGTTGCCAGACAATATATCATTGGTCTCCCAAACGCTCTCTGTACCATAGTTAGAATACGTTACCAACACGTGATTAACATCTGCAGGATCTACATAAATGCTTCGACAGTAGCCATCTGGTAAAAAACCACTAGGGTCACAATTGATAGGTAAAAAGTTATCAGGTGATGTATTTGCATTGTCAACGCGATATATCACCCCGCCTGAAGTTCTTCCCAAAAACACTGTGTTTGGTGCACTTTTACTGATTCCAATAGCAGAAAACGAACCAAAATTTCTACATGCTTTTTCCCAGTCGTCTGCAACAGCACTACGCGCATTTTTCAAACGCCACAAACCTCTATTTGTCAATTGATATAGGAGTTCGGGGTCATTCGGGTCCATCTCAATTGGATTAATAAATAGGGTATTGTTGTTTACGATATTATCATTGGTCAAGGTGTCAATCACCCCGTGGTTGTTTCTATATAATCTACGGTACTGGGTCGTAGTATAGAATATATCCCCATCTTCATGATCAATGTTGCAATAACTACCATCTGCCCACGACAACTGTCTGTATTCGGCAATCTGATCTGACTGTGCGCCTAACGAGCCATTATCTTGTGTTCCACCAATGATAAACGAGCTCCCTGATTCCGCATCTATATCGCAAGCATAGAATTGAGTGACATTGTAATTCTTATTGATTGAATAAAAGTATGGCGTGTCGGCCAAGATATTATCACAACGATAGATTCCGCCGTCATTACCTAGCAATACCGTATCTGCCGACTTGAAAAGCACTTCGTGTTGATCAACGTGCGCATACTGCAAATCACTTTTTACCCGTCTGCTTCCTTCAAACATTTGCTGCCAGGTATCCCCTCCATTGGTTGTTCTAAACACATTAAGCCCTCCAACCAAAACAACATCTTCATCGTTTGGCGAAACCTTAACTATTAAATCATACCATCCTTGTTTTTTGGCCAAATTTCGGTCACCTCCTGGCAAGCTGGTTAACGTCCAGTTTAATCCTTTATCTTGGGTCCGGTAAACCCCATGAATCCGACTCGAATCACTTCGAATACTGCTAGTCGGAATCGCATACATTACATTTGAATTGCTTGCTGCAGTGGAAATGACGATGCGCCAATTAGCCGTCGACATACCGTTCATTCTTTTCTCCCAATCATTTACATCACCCGTTTCAGAAAAGTAAATTCCATCCGTGGTGCGATTGCCTATACACACCACCAATTCGTTATCAGCAGTTATATCAATGTCGGTAACTCCATTTGAGCTCGAACCCAAATTAGCGTTTAATACCGCATCCCAGGTCTTTCCGCCATCCTTGCTTCTGAGCACACCAGCAGTTCTGGTACATACATAAACGTCTGACGTTACGGGATGAACCAACATATCGTGGCAATACCAGAATGAGTCATTACCCGTAGATGCCAATTGATTCCAAGACTCTCCTCCATCAAGTGATTTCCACACCCCGGCTCCTCGAGCGGCGTCCGCATTAAACCATCCTTCACCTGTACAGAAGTACATCGTTTTGGTTTCGTTCGGATCATAGACCAATCGCTGAATAGCCAAACTGGCGAAAAAATCATCAACGGGCTGCCATGTATTTGGATATACGGTTGATTTGCTTAATACATTTCGTATACCTAGGGTGGCCTTTTGGCTAAGTAAATAGGCCCATAACTTTTCCCTTTCCACTTCTCCAGTCACCGGATTCCGAGTCATCAACTCCTCATGTGACATATATTCAGGAGCAGCTTGCGCTGTTGATTCTTTAACTTTTTGATTGCACGAAATCAAAACAAGAATAAAAAAGCAGACACTACCAATGAAACTTAAACGCATACTTATAATTTTATGGTAAATGATGTTGACTGTAAATTATTTATAGGGATGTTAAGCTTGGTGATGGTCACCTCTAATCCCTTAATATAAGACGACATGGTTATCACTTCATTGTGAATAGCGCTACAGCTTTCCTCTATTAACTTGAATTCCTTTTTCATAATGGATTTTGCCAAATCTACAACATCCTGATAATCAACAGTGTCTGACAACTGTAAGGATGTCTCAGCTAAATCGAGGGCAATTTCCATGTCAATTCTGTACAGCCCACCAATTAGTCTTTCCTCGGCATACCAACCGTGGTGTGCCCAAATTTCCAAGTTGTTTATTTTTAATACCGCTTGTGTAGAATTCATCTGACCATTTCGCTGCTGACTTCTGCTGAAAGTCTATCTTTGCAAATCTACATAAAACACGTCATGGAATTGGATTTTGAATCTCTTAAAGCACAGAATAATCAGGTTGACGATTTTACGCATCCTGACTTCTATGAAATAGATAATTTACTTACGGAAGAACATAAGCTCATTCGTGATTCAGTACGTCGTTGGGTAAAAAAAGAGATTTCTCCAATAATCGATGCATGCTGTCAGGAAGCAACATTCCCACAGCATATTGTTCCACAGTTGGGAGACATCGGATGCTTTGGGCCTCAAATACCTTCCGAATATGGCGGCGGTGGATTAGACTACATTTCGTATGGCTTAGCCATGCAAGAATTAGAGCGAGGAGATTCAGGCATAAGATCTACTGCTAGTGTGCAAGGCTCGTTAGTCATGTATCCCATTTACAAATTTGGCAGTGAAGAACAAAAGCAGAAATATTTACCCAAACTAGCTTCGGGTGAATTTTTAGGCAGTTTTGGATTGACAGAACCAAATCATGGTTCTGACCCAGGAAGCATGGAATCTAATTTTAAAGATGACGGAGACCACGTTATCTTGAATGGTGCAAAAATGTGGATTAGCAATGCCCCGTTTTGTGATGTTGCCGTAGTTTGGGCAAAAAACGAAGAAGGCATTGTCCATGGTTTAATTGTAGATCGTGGAATGGAAGGGTTTACAACACCAACCACGCATAAGAAATGGAGCTTGCGTGCATCTGCCACTGGCGAATTGGTTTTTGACAATGTGCGTGTCCCAAAAGAAAATATTCTACCTAATGTTAAAGGATTAAAAGGCCCTTTAACATGTTTAAATTCTGCACGTTACGGCATATGCTGGGGTGCCATTGGTGCTGCGATGGACTGTTACCACACAGCGGTTAAATACGCAAAAGAAAGAACTCAGTTTGGCAAACCAATTGGTGCATTTCAATTACAGCAGAAAAAATTGTCGGAGATGCTGACAGAAATCACGAAGGCACAATTGTTGGCCTGGAGAGTTGGCACATTGATGAACGACGGAAAAGCCACTCCATCACAAATTAGTATGGCTAAACGAAACAATGTGGAAATCGCATTAAATGTTGCACGTGAATCAAGACAAATACTTGGAGGTATGGGTATCTCTGGTGATTACCCAATCATGAGACATATGGCTAACCTTGAATCTGTTATTACTTACGAGGGCACACACGACATCCATCTACTCATTTTGGGGATGGAGATTACTGGAGAAAACGCTTTTGTCTAAATTAGAATGATTTTTGTCGACCTAGTGTACTAAACAATGGTTATCGCAGTTAAGCATAGAAACACGTCAGACAAATTGAAAAACTCATTTGTTTTCATGGGTGTCTTACTCTGTTCGCTTTCAGCTACAGCTGCTGGCTTCGACTATACACCAACCATTGTTCAAATTAACAAGCACCAACAAAGCGACACAGTGGGGTTTAACCTCGTGGATGGCGCATACAAACTATTTTACAAATATATTTTGGACGGTTCTGTAAAATTATGGGACTCTCCTGCCAAAAAGATCCAGATAACTCCAGAAGCGTTACAGTCTATTGAGAAACAAAACGATTTAGACTTTAGACAATCGGAAGACCTATTTGTATATGAGTACTGGAAACTCTATAAAAAAGACTTCGAATTTCAGGTTATTGGCTTTTCGTTCTTTGCCAGAAACGACAAACGCGACAAGGTGAATTTCGGATATATCGATGCGTCAGATGTGCAAAGTTTGCTAAGCCGAGTTGTCATAGCAACGAATATAAACGGCCCAACGAATTTGAGCTATTGGCATGCATTGATGAGCAAGAGTTATCAATTTAACATCGCTAAATTTGGCAATGTCGATCTAGTCAAAAACCCGTCTTTAGCTTTCGATTTAAAACGAGATATTTTTAACTCTCGAAAAATAAAAACCAACAAATACGTTATCACACCAACAAAAGAAGTTGAATACTTTGTTTACCCTAGTGTGGATAGTAGTACGGGCAGTTATTATTTATGTCATGCCATAGAGTCGTATTACAATAGCAATAGACATACCTATTACAACGAAACCCCAGCACCCTCGGTTAACTATTTAGACATCAACACTAAGCTAAAAGTTACGCGAATAGATGTAAGCGAAATTTGGATGAAAAATGAGCGCAATCAAATTAGCTATACACCGCAACGCATTAGAATTTACATTAATGAAGTTCCGATGCCAGAAATATCCGTTCTGGATTTGAGCAAAAAAAGCATCTTGATTCAATTCAGACCAATCAATGAATTTTTGAAAGAAAAAGAATTTAAATACACCTTAAAACGGGTCAATTTTGAACCAATATATGGTTATGAAGCAGACGAAATTAAAACTGCGCTGTACACCAAGGATTGGAATAAAATTCAATACACCCCACCAAAAACCCTAAAGAATAAAAGAAATTAATGACGTACAAAATTAAGTTTGGCACCGACGGATGGAGAGAAATAATAGGTAAAGATTACACCGTTGCCAATGTTAAAAGAGTTGCGCAAGCTACTGCAACTTGGATGGTCGATTCTAAACTAAACCAAACAGCCATTATTGGTTACGATTGCAGATTTGGAGGCCAAATGTTTATGGAAGCGACTGCTGAAGTATTTGCAGCCAATGGCGTAAAATGCTTGGTTGCTGAACATTTTGTAAGCACGCCGATGGTGTCTTTAGCCGCAAATAGCCTTAAAGCAGGTGTTGGAATTGTGATTACCGCAAGCCATAACCCACCGTCATACAATGGATATAAAATAAAGGCTACCTATGGTGGCCCTGCAACCCCAGCAGAAGTTCAAAAAATAGAGGACCAAATTCAAGAAGACATTCCTGCAGTTGGCAAATCATACGATGCATATAAGGCCGACGGCTTGATAGAAATCATCGACATGGAAACCATGTATTTTAACCATGTGGAGGCCAATTTTGATATGGACACACTAAGAAGCGGGAAACTTGAACTAGCATATGATGCTATGTATGGTGCAGGTCAAGACATCGTAAGAAGGTTGTTACCTGACGCTACCTTCCTGCATTGTGAGAATAACCCTGGATTTGATGGTCAAGCACCAGAACCCATTCATAAAAACCTCCAAGAATTTAGTCAGTTGATAGAAATGGCGGGCGACATAGACAGTGGCTTAGCTACTGATGGTGACGCAGATAGAGTTGGTTTGTATAATGCGAAAGGCAAGTTTATCGACTCCCACCATATCATACTTTTACTCATACATTATTTACACAAGCACAAAGGCTTATCTGGAAAAGTCGTAACCAGTTTTAGCTGTACAGGGAAAATCAAAAAACTCTGTTCGATGTATGGCCTTGAGCAACAAACAACGAAAATTGGGTTTAAATATATCTGTGATATCATGGTACAAGAAGATGTACTTATTGGTGGAGAAGAGTCTGGTGGTATAGCCATAAAGGGCCATATTCCTGAACGTGACGGTGTTTGGATTGGATTTGTGATTTGGGAGTTTATGGCAAAAACAGGTAAGTCGTTGGACGACCTGATTGAAGAAATCTACGATTTAGTTGGCTCATTCGCTGTTGAACGTTATGATTTGAAACTAGATGAAAGTTTAAAACAAACAATCGTTGCCAATTGTAAGAACGGAACCTATTCGAAATTTGGCGGCTACACCGTTGAATCAACAGAAGATACAGATGGATTTAAGTTTCACTTGGGCAATGATCAATGGGTGATGATTAGACCAAGCGGTACGGAGCCAGTATTACGGGTATATGCGGAAGCTGGAAATTCAGAAGAAGCTTTTAACATATTAGATGCAACCAAAAGCACCATTTTGGGGTAATGCCATAATGTTCATACTTCTGTTTGTGAGCTTGAGTAGTCAGGCACAAACACAGGTATCTGATTCATTAACTAAAGTAAAACAAAGGAAAACCTTCGTTTTGGCAGGGAATGCCGTTGCCTATTCGGCCTCTATGTATGGCCTTTACAACCTATGGTACAAAGACTATCCATTAACTTCTTTTCATTTCCATAACGACAACAAAGACTGGTTTCAAATGGACAAGGTGGGCCACGCCTATAGTTGTTATTATGAAGGTGTGGTTGGCATAGACATGTTAAAATGGGCTGGCTTTTCGCATAAAACAGCGTCCATCCTTGGAGGATCTTACGGCTTTTTCATCCAAACTGGGATAGAAATCTTTGACGGATTTTCTGAAAAATGGGGCGCATCAACAGGTGACATCGTGGCAAACACGATTGGCTCTGGAATGGTTATTAGCCAAAGTCTTTTGTGGGACGAACAAAGGGTCTGGATGAAACTATCGTATCAACCCACCCGATACGCCAATATTCGCCCAGAACTTCTGGGTACTTCAGACATAGAAAGATTGTTCAAAGACTACAACGGCCAAACTTATTGGTTGTCTGGTAATGTAAAATCATTTCTAAGAAATGACCACCCTTTCCCTGAATGGCTCAACATAGCTGTAGGGTATGGAATTGATGGGTTTGTAAGCTCAGACGACAACACCTTTGAAAGGAACAACACTGTTCTTGACTATAGGCACATTCCGCAGGCTCGACAGTTTTACCTTGCGCCTGATATAGATTTAACCCGGATTAAAACAGATAATAAAGCATTACGGATTAGCTTTAGGCTTTTAAATTGCATCAAATTTCCATTGCCAGGCTTGTCTTATAATGCTCAAAATAGAAAGTTCGGTTTCAATCTTATTCAATTTTAAACGGCACCAAACTGCAACTACCCACCTTATATGACAGCTAAAATTCTTGTTTCAATCCTACTCCTTTCACTTGGTCAATTGGCGATTGGTCAACTCCCAGAACTTGTGCGACAAACCGAAACACTAGAAACGGAAATTAAACTGTTAACCGACGCATCAGAAGAAGGACAGTTACAGGTATATACTATGCTAAGTCTTGCCAGAAACCAATACCACCTAGACAATTACACAGAGGCTGAAAAGCAATATCTAAAAGTGATTACGGACCCAGTGTGCACAACGCTTGACTATAAAGCGTTAGCCATTTGCTTGAGACAAAATGGGAAAACCAGTTTGGCCAATGAATTTTACGAAGCTTACACCAAGACCTCAGAGGGCACTACGTTTAAACAAATTTGGAATTCGGACAATAGGCCAAGTAAAGGGATAACAAGGCCAATTGTAAACAAGCTGACCCAATATGACTTTATATATGGAAGTGTCAATCCAAACGGTTCTACCAATTTAAACATTGACCATGGCACTGTTACAGGGAATATTAGTTGCGAGTCGTTTATCAATTTAGAAGCAGTGCAATTTCCTGTTGAATCCTTTAATAATTTAGGCTCCTTCACCAAAGGAGAAAAAAGCGGTAGCTACTACTATAGTTACAAAAAAACGAACGGTTACTATGGAATATATTATCTGGAATTCAAGAAAAACAAATGGACAAAAGCCCGTGAGCTTATTTTAGGTGAGCCATCAGCAAATTATTGTTTCCCATTTTTCTTAAATGGCAATTTGTTTTTCAGCAGCGATAAAGGAGGAGGTCACGGATTATTTGACCTTTATAGTGCCAAGGTTCAAGGCAAAAATCCAATCGAAATCAGCAACCTAGGGCCACAAATCAATACCGACAAAAACGAAATATTACCGAGTGTTTATGATGGCTTATTTGGCTATTCATCTAATGGCCTTCCTGGCCAAGGTGGTTACGACATGTATTATTCCGATTGGTCGTTTCAACGCATTAGAAGTATACCATACCCTTTTAATACCACGGCTGACGAATTCATCTTAATCCAAAAAGACAAGGAAAAAGCGAGTTTGTTTAGAGGCACCGAAAACAAGATAAACTTGGTACGTGTCTCCTATTATGTAGATTACCTAAAAACACTGAACGGTCAGGTGGTTGACAAACAGTCCAACGGACTTAAGAATGCACGTATATTACTAACAAAGTCTTTTCAAGATCAAGGCATATTTCAAACCTCCTCTTCAGACGGAACATTCTCCGTTGTGATACCTGATACGATTAATTCTTGGATGATTGAATGCCACAAAGTTGGATTTATTAAAAGTAATTTAGAAATTGATATTACCACCCTCGGAGAAAACCCTTTAATTATTGTTTTAAGTCCAATTAAACCTGTCGAACCTGAGCCTATTTTTATTGTCAGCTCTAAATCAAAAAATGTGATTCCTGCTGAACCACAAGTGAGTAACGACAGTATCAGCCAGACTCTAAACGACGACAGCACATTTACAGAAGTAAACAATACCGGTAGATTTTATATTGTTTTGGCGTCTACAAAAAAATATGAAACGGCCTATGCCATCTGGGACAAACGTCGTCTCTCCTACCCCAACATAGAGATTCTTAAAAACGATGAGATGCATGTGTATCGTGTTGGCATATTCGCTGGCACAAGCTACAAAGAAGCCATGACTGCACATAGAAAGACAAGAAAAACGGTCTCAGATGCTTGGATTTTACGTCCAGACATGCAATAACCTTATTCCAAGAAACTGGAAAAATCTAGTTTCCATATGCCATTTCCAAATGTCGCGGCATAAATGGCTTTCTCTATAATATCAAATTCCAAATCGATGACGTGTGCGTTGGGAATTTTACCTTCCAACTTCATCCACTTATCTGCGTTATTTCTTCTGTAATATACACCCTCATCGGTAGCCAGAAGACGATGCGTTGAACCCTCGACCAGGATCATTTTAAGTGCATTAAGGTTAGGCAATCCTTCACTGTAGTTCATCCAAGTTTGTCCACCGTCAATACTTTTGTACACACGATGACGTTGCTCACCATCATCAAATCCATAGAGTGCAACAAAAACCTCATCACTGTTTAATGGATTGCTGACGATAGACGTTATTTCCCGCCAAGCCAAAATTGGTAAGGTGTTCGTAATATCAATCCAATCATACCCAGTATCAGATCTTTTCCCCTTATATAGTTTGCCAACAAGTCCTTTTTCTGAAGGGTCCCAGGTTGGTTGATCTTTAGCAAAGTAAACTACGTTACTATCGGTATCGGATACATCGAGTCCTACAATTTTTGTAAAACCATGAGGGACATCTTTTGTAAGGTTGAGCCAATTTTTCCTAGCTTGCAATTCCCATATGTCGTGATCAGTAGCCCATACCTTTTCGCTATTTAGCGGGCTAAATACAAATGGGTACTTAAACCGCTTAGGCCTGTAGGGTGTATAAATAACTTCCCAATGCGTATTGGTAAAGTTCCCTTTACGTAAACGCATGCCATTTTGCATCACGTAAATATCTTCTCCCCGAATCAGGTTCATCCCTCCATCACCATATATAGTCGACGTATTGTACCACACATTGTTTTGATAAATCATTGATGACAAGTCTTGACAGCCACCTACAATTCGGCCACTATCTACAGCTATATCATAAAACTGAGTGGCTTGTAGGCCATAACCATTCAAGGTGATCCATGTTTGCGCCTCGTCTTTACTCAAAGAAACGCCACCGTCGTTTCCAACCAATAAATGTCCATTTGCCGTATACATCAATGATCGAATATCGTCATGCATAAACTGAGGAGATTTCCAAACTGGTGCCGAAACCAAATCAAAAGACTTTCCTTGATTGGTTGACTTATACAGGCGCACACTTCCCACCACCATTTGATTTGAGTCGGTTGGATGCCAAACCATCTCGGCATGGTTAATATCTACTCGGTCAAAATCACGATTTCTCAAGACATTGTACCAAGTCTTGCCAAAATCATCAGACCGATCTATATAGTTGATCCGCTTGTAACTGTACACCACAACAATTTGATTATTGTTCTGAGGATTTAAAGCATATGCAAATCGACTAGGCAGTGAGTCTCTCTTATTTTTATATTGTTGAAATGTGAATTTATGCTGCTGTGACTCCCAATTTTTGCCACCATCAACACTAGTTAGTAGTAATGCCCCTGAGGCAATGACTTTGTTTGGCTCAGTATTGTGGAGGTCTAGGTGCCTAAAGTTTACACGGGCCTTTGCATCACGATCATACACCTTAGTCCATGACTCTGTTTTGTCTGAGCTTTTATAAATATCTGTTGCTGAGCATGCGTAAAATAATTGGGTATTCACTGTGCTTTGCTCTACACAATACATTGGCGTTTTGTCCATAGGACTGAAGGTTAAGCCAGTGCCTTTCCATTTTTTACCTCCATTTGTTGAATATAGAATTCCGTGCCCCCATTTGCTATCCCATGTATTGGTTGCAGTAGCGACCCACAGTCTTTTTTTGTTTTTTGGATCGACTGCTATATCCCAGACGCCACATACCTTATCAACGTCAAATCTGAACTTCCATGTTTTTCCACTATTTTTTGAAACAAACATTCCGCCCACATTGCTGCCTGCATATAGCCGTTTCTCTTTTTTATTGCCCGGAACCACATGTTCTATCCAGCCAACACCATTTGCCGTCCAAACTCCAGAATCAACACCGCTTACCGGTGTTTCGAAAGGACCTAAAGAAACCCATTTGTATTTAGGCAGTTTTTGTTGCGCAACTGTTTGCGTAACGACACCAATTAAAAAAACAAGAATTAATTTTTTACATCCTAGCACAATCAAAAGTAGCATCTTTAACAATAAATACACGAGAGTCACCCTGTAAAACCAAAACAACCGAATATGTGATTAAAAAGTGAACAAACGGTGAAGAACTTCCTCCTTACGTCACCAAGAGTTGCTGCCTTTCTCTTTACTTTCGAATAAAAAAAAGCATGAGTTTAGAAGTCACTGGACAAGTTATAAAATTATTACCTGAGCAAAGCGGTCAAAGTCAACGTGGTCCTTGGAAAAAACAAGACATGGTAATCGAGACCAATGAGCAATACCCTAAAAAAATTGCTATTACTTGTTGGGGAGAAAAAGTAGACGAAATTCAACAACTTACACCAGGAACAATGGTTAAAGTGGCTATTAATATTGAATCTCGCGAGTATAACGAGCGTTGGTATACCGACATTAAAGCTTGGAAAATTGACACACAGGTGGGTCAGCCAACAGACAATACCAATACAGGTTCATTTAATAGCATAAATGAAGAACCAGCAGGTGACGCAGTTTTCACTTCGGATGAAACAGAAGGCGACCTGCCATTCTAACAAATAGTCGGGGTTGAAAAAGGTCCTAATACTGTCTGACACACATTCTCTCATAGACGCGCCTATTTTAAAATATGCGAAAGCCCATGATGAGGTGTGGCATGCTGGGGATTGGGGCACTATTGACGTTTACGATCAGCTGACAGAGCTTACACCAGTAAAAGGGGTTTACGGCAATATTGATGGCCAAACAATTCGGTCAGAAAATCCGAAAGGGAGATGTTTTACAGTTGAGGGCGTTAAGGTGCTGATGACACACATTGGCGGATACCCAAAGCGTTATAACGCGGATTTCAAAGAACGCATAGTTAAAGAAAAACCCGCATTGGTAATCACGGGGCATTCACACATACTAAAAGTAGTTTACGACCACAAACTAAAACACCTGCACATTAATCCTGGAGCAGCAGGAATACATGGGTTTCATAAAGTCCGTACAATGGTTTCTATCGAAGTAGCGGAAGGGAAAATTAGTAATGCCAAAGTAATAGAACTTAAAAAATAGGGTTATGTTAGCAAGGATTATGTCAATTAAAATACCAGTATTTACGCTCTTAGCCTTCTTCTTAATTGGTTGTGGTGGTGGAAAACAAATTACACCGAAGGGTACAACCAACAAAAAGGCTTATATGTTGTTTGGCGAAGCATTAAAAATGCACAACCTCCTAGAGGATGACAAAGCATTGGAGTTACTAGACAAAGCTATCGTCAAAGATCCACGTTATATCGAGGCTTACGATTTAAAAGGGAATATCCTCAAGAACCTAGGTCGTTTAGAGGAAGCCAAAACAACTTTCCAAACCATACTAGGTATTGACCCCGACCATGTATATGCATTAACGGACTTAAGCAGTATTCATTTTGAACTGCACGAATACGATGATTGTTTGAGAATACTGAATCAGCTGCTACCCATAGTTGGCGTAGGGGATAAAAGAGCTCAGGTACAGAGTGAAATCAAACGAACCAAATTTGCCAAGCGCTCGTACAACAACCCAGTACCATTCGACCCTATCAATTTAGGTGAAGCCGTAAACACCAGACAAGAGGAATATTTTCCGGGTTTAGATATTGAAGAGCAAACCCTGTACTTCACCAGACGAGACGCTACGCTTTCACTCTATGAGCAAAACGAAGACTTGTATATCAGCGACTTGGTTCAATCAAAGGAAAAGTGGACCTGGTCTCAATCAAAAAATATTGGCGCGCCTGTAAATACCAGAGAAAATGAAGGTGCGTTTAGCGCAAGCCCAGATGGGAAATACTTATTCTTCACTTCTTGTTCACGGCCTGGCGGAATAGGCCGCTGTGACATTTGGTATACCACCAGACTTGGCGATAAATGGTCTGAGCCTCAAAACATTGGTCGTCCGGTAAACTCTAAAGAATGGGAAAGCCAGCCAAGTATATCTGCCGACGGAGTTACCCTGTTCTTTGCCAGTAACCGGCCAGGAGGTTATGGCGGTACCGATATATGGTATTCGAAGAAGATTAACGGTCAATGGGGCGCTCCAAAAAATTTAGGCCCCTCAATTAATACTGCACGCGACGAACAATTTCCATTTATTCATAACGACGGAACTACGCTGTACTTTACCTCCGAAGGTCTACCAGGGATGGGTAAATCGGATATATTCTTAACCCGATTGATCAACAATAAATGGTCGACGCCTATGAACCTAGGATACCCCATTAATACCTCCGGAAACGAGTGGAACTTTATAGTGAATCGGAAAGGTGACATTGCTTATTTCTCGAGTACAGGGATAAAACCTAATTATGGAGGAATGGACATATACTCAATTGAATTATATGAAGATGCCAGACCGAAAAAAACCAGTTACGTCAAAGGCATAGTGACCGACAAGTTTACAGGCAAAGCACTTAAGGCAGACATTGAATTGTTTAGTTTAAAAACCGGTGACATGGTTACAAAAACATATTCTGACGCTAAAAATGGGAAATTCCTACTGAACCTTCCCGCAAATAGTGATTATGCTCTAAAAGCAGGTGCTGCAGGATATGCCTATCATTCTGAGAACTTCTCCCTTACCGAAAGCGCTTTAAACGAACCCTATACACTGATTATTAAACTTGAGCCAATCAAGAAAGATGTACGTATGGTGATGAAAAACGTATTGTTTGAGGTTGACAAATCACAGCTAAAAGCAGAGTCTTATGTAGAGTTAAACCAATTGGTTGATTACTTAAATCGCAATGCTACATTATACATAGAAATTGGTGGGCATACAGACAATACAGGTTCTGCCCAAAGAAATACCGTTTTATCAGAAGCCCGCGCTAAATCGGTGTTCAATTATTTAGTATCTAAAGGTATTGCTTCGTCTCGACTTACCTACAAGGGTTATGGCAGCACACAACCTGTGGCAACAAATGACACGGAACAAGGACGAGCTCAGAACCGTCGAACGGAAGTAAAGATTATCAAGAATTAAAGAAGGTGAACCGTCATTTTACCCTTTTTATTTTGGGTAAATTGAATGTGCTCTTGTAGCGTAGTGGCTAAAGAAATACCAACAAAATCTGCTTTTATCGGAAATCTAGTGTGGTCTCTATTGGCCAAAATTGCCGTTTGCAGTTGATGCGGGTTTTGGGCTAGAATAGGAAGCGTGGCATACATCAACGTCTTTCCGCTGTTCAAAACATCATCAACCAATACCACATGACTGTTGGTTAAGTCCGTATCGCATCGAACAGATATTCCATTCATTGTTGGGTTATCTTTATCTATTTTAATAGACCCTTGGTGTAAATCAAGCGAAGAAATAGTAGATAGCACATCGACTAAAAGCTTACTTACGATGCTCCCTTTTTTTTCAATGCCTAGTACAACCAATTTCTTAGCATTGTAGTTGTCCTCAAGAATTTGCCAAGCCATTCGTGTGATTTTCTGCTGAATAGCCTCGTGGTCTAAAATTAATGTTTGCTTCAATTCACTCATGCTGTTGACTTTGAATCAGATGTTAATTCTAAACTAAACTCCTTGTGCAATAACAATACTTGCTTAATCAACGAAAAATTTGTGGCATTTTTCACCACATAGTCTGCATGCTGTAATCGATCCTTATCACTCAATTGGTTTTCAATTCGCTTCAAGACTTCTTCTCGACGAATCCCATCACGTTTAGTAATACGTTCTAAACGGGTATCTATCGGACAAGTCACAACGATTAACTTATCGAGTTCCTTATAACTTTCAGCTTCCACCAATAACGCAGCTTCTTTAACAGAATATGGATGTCCTGCGTCCATTTGTCCTTTGACCCATTGTGCATAGTCGTCAAACACAGCAGGATGCACGATATGGTTAAGAATACGAAGCTGAGGCGGATTGTTAAAGACAATCTTAGATAGATAAGCTCTATCTAATTCATCGTTTTTGTCATATACATCCCAACCAAAAGCCAAACGAAGTTTTTTCTTTAATTCTTCGTCTTCGGCCATCAATTGTTTCGCACGGTTATCGGCATTATACACCGGCACGCCAAGGTGTTCAAAAATAGAACACACTGTTGATTTACCTGAGCCAATACCCCCGGTCACACCTATTTTGAGATGATCTGACAATATTTAGTTTTTATTTTTTAGCTGGCGCTTGACCACTTAACATGTTGGTCGAGTCCATAGAAACAGAAGCCTTATCAATTCTAAGTTTTCCTCCTGCTTCTGTATCAATAATAAAAGTTGTGTCGCGCACTTCAGAAATCTTACCGTGGATTCCTCCAGTTGTAACAATTTTGTCGCCTTTTTTTATTGAGTCTTTAAACGCCATTTGCGCTTTATTCTTTTTCATTTGCGGACGTATCATAAAAAAGTACATCACTACAAACATGGCTCCTAGCATGATTAACATGCTGTATCCGCCGCCTCCTGCAGGTGCAGGTGTTCCTTGAAGAATTATTGAGTTCATTATTTTTTCTATTGTTTAACTACTTGGTAAAACTTGTGCTTTAAAGGTCAGTATTGTTTCTGGTGGGTTCGTATTGGCCGTTATGGTTACATTTTTAATCTGATTACCTGGCTTGTTTTTACTATTGAATTTTACTTCAATCTCTCCAGATTCTCCTGATGCGATTGGTTTTCTTTCCCATCGTGGTATTGTACAGCCACAAGTGGCTCGTACATTAGAAATCACCAAATCTTCGTCGCCAACATTAGTAAATCTATAAATATGCTTTACTTCTTCACCTTCATTAATTTTACCAAAATCCCATTGTTCATGCACAAACTTAAACATCGGTTCAGGGTTTTGTGCATCTGGATTGTTAGCCGTTTTATTATTATCAGCAATTGATGGATTCACTTCTTTTTCGGTCGATTGTGTTGATGAATTACAACTTGAAACTGTGAATGCTCCAATGCAAATAAGGGCAATAATCCAACTTTTATTCATGCTTTTTATATGTTTAACTAATCAATTGTTAGGTAACAAAATTATAAGATTTAGGGGCTTAACCCACCATACCTCTTCCTTTTTTTACCAATTTGTTCTCGGCTTTTAATTGTTTCACCAGCTTGTCTAAAACCCCATTAATAAACTTGCTACTTTGTGGTGTACTATAATCCTTTGCTAGCTCAAGATATTCGTTTAAACTAACCTTAATGGGTATATATGGAAAATGCACCAACTCCGTTAATGCCATAGTCATAAGCACCATGTCTGTTTTCGCAATTCGTTCTTTGTCCCACTTAGGCGCTGATATATCAATCAAATCAACAAACGTATCGTAATGCCTTATTGTTTTTTCGAGCAGTTCTTCAGCATATAGCCAATCCGATTCCTCGGTATTGTTTCTATTAGACTTCGTAGACTTTTCTGCCAAAACGCTTTTGGTAAACTGTTGAACCGCATTTCGCACTGGAATACGCTCATCTTCCCATAACATGTTTATTTCTTCCATTTCTTGGGAGAAATCATCGTTCGACTCAATGATGTACTTATACAGCTGAACAAACCCTTTTTCTTGTTCCGCTTTATTAGGATTGTCGGTACTCAGGTAACCCTCCATCAATTCCGACTTACGAATACCGTTTACAACGGACCTTAACACACCTGGATGATCTTGCCAACGATGTGCGGGTTTCTTCATAAAATTGGCAATCTCATCATGACGCACCAATCGTTCATACACCTCAGGGAACGACAGATTTGCGTAAACGCGTTTGTCTTCCTCCGATGGCAAGTATTTGTTCTCAGCAGGATTCATTTGACTGCGCAAAAAGTGTGTTAATTCTATAGGGAATAGTAAAACAGTAATAAAGTTGTTCTCTATGCCAGACACTGAATTTTTTAAATACGACTTTGACTTATTTAAACTTGGAACCTCGTCCTGTAAATAAGCATATAAGGCTTGAAAAACCTTTATCCTAATGAGTCTTCTGTTGAGCATGAAAATAAAGCGGCAAAGATATGTGATTAGCTCACAGCTTAAACATTGCCCGAAAATAAAAAGTCGATTTCTTTTGAAGGGATATTGAAGCGTTCTCCAAGAGCATGATTGGTTAAGTGCCCCTTGTACACGTAAACGCCCTGGCGCAAGCCATCACTCCCCCATAAATAGTTATACATGCCACCCTCGTTGCCTATATGTAGCATAAGTGGCGAAAGAATATTACTTAATGCATAGCTGGCTGTTCTACTTACTCGTGACGCAATATTTGGCACGCAATAATGCAGTACTTCATGTTTTAAAAATGTCGGGTTTTCGTGATTGGTTATTTCGCTGGTTTCAAAACATCCACCCTGATCTATGGATACATCGACGATGAGTGACTTTGATTTCATTTTTTGAACCATTGCTTCAGAAACAACCAGTGGACTTCGACCTTCAGAACTTCTTAATGCGCCAATGGCTACATCACAGTTCATTAACGCCTTCTGCAGTATGTGCGGTAAAATAGTAGACGATGCAAGTCTGCGGCCTAAACTTGATTCAAGCCTACGCAAACGATGTAAAGAATTATCAAACACTGTAACGTGCGCACCTAATCCAAGTGCTGCTCTTACGGCATATTCGCCTACCGAACCGGCTCCTATTATAACGATATCTGTGGGAGGTATTCCAGGAATTCCACCAATCAACTCACCCTTACCATTTTTTGCATTATTTAGGTATTCTGCCGCAATGAGGACAGAAGCCCTGCCTGCAATCTCACTCATGGCTCGGATAACAGGTAGTGTTCCACCATCATCTCGCATAAATTCATACCCAACAGCCGTAATTTTCTTTTTGGTCAATTGAACCAAGCACTCTCTGTCTAAATCAGACAACTGAAGTGCACTAAAAATGGTTTGCCCAGGTTTCATGAGCTCAATTTCTTCTATCGTTGGTGGGGCCACTTTAAGTACAATATCCCCTTCAAATGCGTCTTTATGATCGTATAATATTTGCGCCCCAACTGCGCTGTATTCAATATCCGAGAAGTTGGCTAGTTTACCGGCATTCGTTTCGATACGGACGTCGTGCCCATTATTGACCAGCATATCTACCGACAACGGAGACAGGGAAACTCTTTTCTCTTGGTACGTTATTTCAGCAGGAACAGTAATACATAAACGACTATGCTTTTGCTTGAGCTGTTGCAATTTCTCTTGTGGTTGCATGCTTGCCTGTTTGGCCAAGTCTGACCACGCTTTCTTTGAAAAATCTGCCATTTACGCTGAATTTTACTGATGTTTATCAAAGATAATTTAATTGGAAGAATTCATACTTTTGACGCGAATTTTATTGTCTAGTAATTAGTTCGGTATTAGATAATTAATTTTCCAAACTCAACAATTATTGCTGTTCTTGTACGTTTGAATAATAATTTGTTATGACTATAAGAAGAAACGTTTTAGGTTTAACGCTGGCAGTTTGTATGATCAGTCATCAGACGTTGGCTGATAATGAGGTGGTAAAAGCAGATTCTACGGAAGATGTAGCGCCGGCTAAAGAAACTTTAAACGATGCTGAAACACTGGTGTCATCTGAGACGACAGAAGCTAAACCAGTTGTATTCACAGATGACATCACCCCTTTTGTGGATGATGTAATTCCAGTGGATAGCAGCCTGTTTTTCCAACATGTCAATTCATTGGAGTTTCAAATACCAATGGACTACAATGCAGAAGTAAAGCGATTTATCAATTATTTTGGAACAAGCTGGCAATCTAAACTGAAAGAAATGATTACCCTGAGTGAGCATTACTTCCCAGTTTACGAAAGCATTCTTGATAAAAATGACCTACCTCTCGAACTTAAATACGTAAGTGTAATCGAGAGCGCACTCAATCCATATGCTACGTCAAGATCAGGCGCTGTTGGACTATGGCAATTTATGCCGTACACCGGTAAAATTTATGATTTAAAAATCGACCGATATCAAGACGAACGTCGTGACATTAAAAAAAGCACCGCAGCTGCAGCACATTACTTTAAAGATATGTCGCTGGTTTTTGATGATTGGCTTGTAGTGATTGCTTCTTACAATTGTGGTCCTGGCAATATTCGCAAAGCTATTCGACGTTCGGGTGGAAAGACTGGGTTTTGGGAGATATATCCTTATTTGCCACGTCAAACGCAAAACTATATTCCGTCGTACATAGCCGTAGCATACCTAATGAATTTCTACGAAAACTATGGCATTTTCCCAGCCTACGTTGAGAAACCTGAAGTCAACGTAACAAAGGTGGTATGCAATCCGAATCACAATTTAAAAGCTATCTCAGAAATCTTGGACATAACGGTTGAAGAAATCCGTACATTAAACCCGCCACTAAAAAGTAACAATATACCGGTAAATGTGACCAACATGGAGATTTACTTGCCAAACGACAAAGCACTTACATTTATAGAGAAGGAAGATGAAATTTTGCAATTGAGCGAAACCTATACTCCAGCCATAGTAGAAGCAGTTTACGTTGTTAGACGCGGCGACTCTTTGGGTGCAATAGCAAATAGAAAAGGTTGCAGTGTGGGAGAAATCAAAGAATGGAATAACTTGCGGTCGAACACCATCCATCCGGGTAACCGGCTGAAACTCTATTTATAAATGAAAAATAAAGTTGCATTAATCGCTATAAGCTTTACCCTTTTAACAGGATTATCCTGCAAAAAATCATCACAATCTTCTAGTTTAGTTGCTAAACCACACGCCAAAGGTGAAATAGGCAAAGTCGTTATGTTGATTAACGACGAAACCTATGTGCATTGCAAAGATGCCATCAAAGAGGTTTACCAAAAACCTATCGAAGGAATGGCTGCCTACGAGCCTTATTTCCGAATAAATCATTGTAATGAAGGTGGATTCACCAATTACTTTAAGTATAACTACAACTTATGCATCGTTTACGATCAAGAAAAGAGTAATAAACTGACGTCTTTAGTTGGCTCAAAACTTACCGACTTACTAGACGAAAAGCTCACCAACGGCCAATCATTCTTTGTGGTTAAAGACTTATTTGCAACTCCTCAGGAAGTTGCATTCATTATGGGTCAAAACAAAGATTCTTTGGTGGTTAATATGTTGAAGAACAAGGACAAAATCTTGGATTTGGCCTTGCAGACTGAGCGAAAAACCACCGTTGAACTGGTTTTAAGAGACAAGGTTGAAGATGATGCGTTTTATAACCAAATGTTGAAGAATTATGGATATGCATTTCGCACACCAGGCAATTTTAAGCGATCTGTGAAGAGTGCAGATTTCAATGGCGTAAACCGGATTATAGGAGAAAAGAGAAGCGGTTTATACTTGTATGAAGAACCCTATACAGGCGAGGAGCAATTTACCAAAGACTACATCATTACGAAACGTAATAACATGTTGCGTAATCATTTGCATGGCCCAGACCGAAAAGACAGCATTCCGACCTACGTTACGACAGACACAGTAAACGTAGAAATCTATAGCAAAGAAATCACGCTGAACGGATTTCGAGCAATTGAAACGCGCGGTTGGTGGGAAATGGCCAATGAGTTTTTCGCTGGCCCATTTGTAAGCTATACGATATACTGCCCTACCATAAACAAAGTGGTTACCATTGAAGGAAATGTATTTGCACCTAGCAAGAAGAAACAAGACTTGATCAGAACGCTAGAATTGGCCTCTACCTCATTTACCGTTAAACAATGATAAGACTAGGAGTTTTTGCAAGTGGAAGCGGTACAAACGCTATCAACATCAATCGATACTTTGCTGACCACAGTACAATTGAGTTGGCGAAAATATATTGCAACAACCCAGTAGCGGGAGTTATTACAAAGGCGTATAGTGAAGATATCCCAACACAAATTTTCACGCGTCGTCAGTTGCAAAATGGCATGCTACTCAAGCAACTCAAACAAGATCAGATCGACGTAATCGTCCTTGCTGGTTTTTTATGGTTAATACCAACAAACTTAATTACAGGATTTCAGCACAAAATTATTAACCTGCACCCTGCCTTACTTCCAAAATACGGAGGAAAAGGCATGTACGGTATGAATGTACACGAAGCAGTTATTGAAGCCAAAGAGACTGAGACGGGAATAACCATACACATGGTCGACAAAAAATACGATACTGGCGATCACTTGTTTCAAGCAACTGTACCTATCGAGAAATCGGAAACACCAGAATCAGTGGCACAAAAAATACACCTGCTTGAATACGAACACTTTCCAAAAGTGATTGAGTCATTTGTACAAAAGCAGTAGTAAACTTCGACCAAACCAATAGTTATATACAACTAAGTAACAATCGTAAAACAGAGCGTTTTCACTTTTATCTTGTGGTAATCGCTTATGACCAACCGTAAAACGAATGGCTTTTTTTTAATATTGGAATCAATACGTGTCTTTTATTCAATCATTCAGACATTCAATCCTTCAGACATTGTCCCACTACTTTATGCTTTTTACTCTTTCAATACCAGAGTTGTTCTCGTCTAATGAAGGATTGTAAAAATAGATTACTAATTTGACGATTATAAGTTCGATAACGTTCTGATTCCCGCTACAAAAAAGAGCTTTCACTTTTGGTGGAGGCTTTTTTTATATAAAGCTGTTAGAACAGAGAATTATCCCAATACCACAAAGCTTGATTAATCCAAAAACTATTTTTCTATTATACTGACCTTAAAAAGTGAGATTACCTTGTGAATCCCATTTTACCTTTACGCCATAATCGTAATCTTTATGCGAACCTGAAAAATCTGTGGTATCAAGTTCGAAATCGAAGCCATAATCCCCAAGCCCGGACTGACGCTTATGCAACTTAAAAGTATCTCCATGAATACTCCGCATTACGCCCAACTCTAGAAGGGCTTACATAAGACAGCTCACCAACAGATTTTTCCTTGTTTTGAACTCCCCACTGGCTCCATCCATTGTCTGGAACCTCCCAGTTAAATAATGTAAAGCTATCTAATTCATGAATTGTCAAGGTATTATTACCATACAACTCGTAAAACCGCACTTTTTCACTATGCTTATTTGTATCCCAGCCATAAGCTATTAATATATCTCTTACATAAAAATTTGGAAGCGGATCTGCTGATGTTTAATGATCTCCAGCATAAAATAACGAATCTCTGTATAAAGAAATCACCTCTTTAAAAGCTTCAATACTTTTAGGGATAAACTCTAGTTCTTCGTTATACACTGAAGAAGGTAGTTTTATGAAGTCTGTAGATCCAAAAAAAGTTGGGTATTCATATGAAGAGGAAGATTTCTTTAAATCAAGATCATTCATACATCCGCTAGTAATGAACACTAATACCAAGAAAACAGGGATGATATCTCGCATATATTCTTATACTGTTTGCTGTGGGACCAAATATACTTTTAAGAAATGAGACTTGCTAGGTCCATAATATTCTTAAAAGAAATAAGTAGTTTCCTTCTTGTTTTTTCATTTATGCCTCCACTACCAAAAGTTCGACATAAGGGCCCTAATGCTCACCCTATTAGCCAGTGCTAATCATTAATTGTTAATCATTAATCGTTAATCATTAATCATTAATTAACCGCCACTTGTTTCGCACACGCAATGCCATCCAACGCAGCCGACATAATACCTCCTGCATAACCAGCGCCTTCCCCACACGGATACAATCCTTTAATATCAGGATGCTCAAGTGTAGCTCTATCACGAGGAATACGTACCGGTGATGACGTACGAGATTCAACACCGACTAGCATCGCATCGTTACTGTTATACCCTTTAAGTCGTTTTCCAAAGTGTTGTATCGCAGGTCCGATACGTGAATGAACCATAGGTGGCAATACGTGTCGTAGATCCACTGATTCTACGCCAGGTATGTACGAGGTCTCTGCCAACGACGTCGATCGCTTATTTCGCACAAAATCGTTGACACGTTGTGCAGGTGCTTGTAAGTTTGATCCTCCAGCTACAAAAGCACGCTTTTCTACTTCTGCCTGAAACTGCATAGCACCTAGAGGATTATCCTTGCCAAACTTCGCCCAATCTTCTGGCCTTATTTCAACGACAAAACCACTGTTCGCAAACTCTCCATTTCTTTTGCTTGGCGACCATCCGTTCACCACCACTTCGTCGCTTGCTGTCATTGCCGGAGCTATGATTCCTCCAGGACACATACAGAACGAAAACACCCCACGCCCCTTAACTTGATGTACTAAAGAATAGCTGGCGGGCGGCAAATAATCTCCTCGCGTTGCACATTTATATTGAATTTGGTCAATGAGTGTTTGTGAGTGCTCTATTCGCACGCCAAGTGCAAAAGGCTTCGCCTCAATTGCAACTTGCTGTTTATGCAACAGTTTAAAAACGTCACGTGCCGAATGCCCGGTGGCTAGAATCACATGATTGGTTTTTATCGTTCCTTGATTTGTAACTACACCGTTGATTTTTGCATCATCGATATCAAGACCGGTAAGCTTGGTATTAAATCTAACTTCTCCGCCATTGGAAATTATCGTTGCTCTTATTTCACTTACAATTTCGGGCAGTTTATTTGTTCCAATATGCGGATGGGCTTCATACAATATATGGTCTGGTGCCCCATGATTAACAAAGGTTTGAAGCACCTGCTTAATCTCACCCCTTTTCTTACTCCGCGTATACAACTTGCCGTCTGAAAATGTGCCGGCTCCGCCTTCACCAAAGCAATAATTGCTATCGATGTGCACTTCTTGCTTTCTAAATATATCAACTAAATTTCGGCGGCGCTCTTTAACAGGTTTGCCCCGCTCAATCACAATTGGTTTGATTCCAGATTCAAGTAATTGCAAGGCTGCGAACATACCCGCAGGACCAAAACCAACAACAACTGCTGTATCAGAGTTGCTGCTTTTGCTTGGTGTAAATGTTGGTTGTACGTCAAATGCTTCTTGTTGTAATGAAACTCTAAATCGATTGACTATCGGCTCTTTACGAGCATCTAACGACTTTTTATCAATGCGATAATACCATCCGTCTAAACTGCGGAGTCGGGCAAATTTGCATATGGCACGCTCGATTGCCTCCACCTTGGCAGACTCCTTCAAAGACAGCTTAAATTCAATTGATTTTTGACTCAAAATTATTATCCATTAACTATCCACAAATATTTACATAAATGAATATAATAAGCACCTTTGTGACTTAAATTATCCCGCTTTGAAGACTGTAGCTGAATTAAACGACATCGTAAAACAAGTTCGACGTGACATAGTACGCATGGTACATGCTGTACAATCAGGTCACCCCGGAGGTTCTTTAGGTTGTGCTGAATATTTTACCGTGTTGTATCAAAACACCATGTCACATTCTGCCGTACCTTTTAATATGGACGGCAAAAATGAAGATGTTTTTGTTTTAAGCAACGGCCATATCAGCCCAGTGTTTTATTCAACTCTGGCACACTCAGGGTATTTCGACAAAAGCGAATTAGCGACCTTCAGGAAGTTAGAATCTAGACTGCAAGGTCATCCAGCAACTGAAGAAGGTTTGCCTGGCATTCGTATCGCTTCAGGTTCGTTAGGACAAGGATTGTCTGTTTCCGTTGGAATTGCGCAGTCCAAAAAACTAAACAAAGATGCCCATAACGTATATGTTTTAATGGGCGATGGCGAATTGCAAGAAGGCCAGAACTGGGAAGCCATAATGTATGCAGGTCATAATAAGGTAGACAACCTTATCGCTACCGTTGATTTTAACAAAGCACAGATAGACGGATCTACAACCGACATCATGGGTTTCCACGAGCTAAATTCCAAATTCGAATCCTTCGGGTGGGATGTAATGGAAATGGACGGAAACGACGTAGAATCAGTAAACGCAGGCCTTGAAGAAGCAAAAACCAGAAGCGGAAATGGTAAGCCAGTGGTGATCATCATGAAAACAGAAATGGGCAACGGAGTTGACTTCATGATGGGCTCTCATAAGTGGCACGGTATCCCACCAAACGATGAGCAATTAGCCTCCGCTTTAGACCAGAATATCTCAACTATCGGCGATTATTAGTTGATGTAGCACACTATTTGATGTCTCTCTTAGGTTATAAGCAATATATGAAACATGTTATTTTAATATGTTTTGCTGTGCTCCTAAGTGTAAAGGGCATTGGTCAAACATCAGAACCACAAACTCGAATATTATTCTTGTTTGACGCATCTTTTAGTATGACGAATAAGATGGGTCGCAATGATTCGAGGATGAAAGTAGCTAAAAAGTTACTGGGCAGAATGGTTGATAGTCTTGAAAAAATTGATGGATTAGAAATTGCATTGCGCGTTTATGGTCATCAGTACACAACCAAAGATTACAACTGTAAAGACACAAAACTAGAGGTAGGATTTAGCCCTAACAATCACGAACAAATAAAAAGTCGGCTTAACGAGATTAAACCAAGTGGCACCACACTTATTGCCTACTCCCTCGAACAAGCTGCCTACGACTTTCCTGTTAACAGCAATTCTCGAAACATTGTAATTCTTATTACAGATGGCATTGAAGAGTGCAATGGCGACCCTTGTGCCGTTTCACAAGCCTTACAGAAACAAGGTGTTTTACTCAAGCCCTTTATTATTGGTGTTGGTTTAAACGAGGATTTCAGAAAACAGTTTGACTGCGTCGGTAAATATTTCGAAGCCACAACAGAAGCTGAGTTTAAAGAAACACTGGCCATTGTTGTATCTCAGGCATTAAGCAATACAACCATTACGGTTAACTTAAACAATACCGATGGACAGCCATTGGAAACGAACGTGAATATGTCGTTCGTTGATGCTTATTCTGGAAAGTTTATAGCCAATTATGTACACACGATGAATCGGAAAGGCTTCCCAGACACTTTATATATTGACCCGATTTACGACTACGACATTATCATTCATACCATTCCACCTCTGGTAAAAAAACAAGTCTCAGTACCTGCTGGCAAGCATACAACAGTCGACTTTGATGCACCACAAGGCAATTTGGAATTAAATGTTGGAGGTGTTTCAGGTTATAAAAATTTACAAGCCCTAATATACAAACCCGGCACCAAGCAGATTGTACATGTACAGTCGTTCAACACGAAGGAGCCATATATTACAGGAAAGTATGACATTGAAATCCTCAGTTTGCCAAGGGTTTTCAAAAACGACATTCCAATTGTTCAATCCAAAAAGACAAATCTTAGGATTCCTCAACCCGGCAGTGTTAACCTAATTACCAAAACACGGTATTGGGGCGATATCTACCAAATAAAAGGCGATTCTAGTGAATGGGTATGCAATATAGACCTCGACGGAAATAGCCGTTTCATCGCTATGCAACCAGGAAGTTATGTGCTCGTATTGCGTGGCAAAACAGATACAAATATTGAGAACTCTAAAGAAGAGAAGTTCATAATAAATTCAGGAAAGGTAACAAACATCAAAATTTAGTAATCAATGGTCAACACTGAAGTTTTAGAAAAAAAAGACACCCGCTCAGGATTCGGCGCAGGACTGCTCGAATTAGGCAAAACAAACCCTGAAGTTGTAGCACTTTGTGCCGACTTAACTGGGTCACTCAAGATGAATGCATTTGAGGATGAATTTCCAGAGCGATTTTTTCAGGCTGGCATCGCCGAAGCCAATATGATTGGCATGGCTGCAGGTTTAGCCACAGGAGGCAAAATACCGTTTACTGGAACCTTTGCTAACTTTTCCACCGGACGTGTTTACGATCAGATACGACAATCGGTAGCGTACTCCGAAAAAAATGTAAAAATATGTGCTTCACACGCGGGTCTTACCTTAGGCGAAGATGGAGCAACCCATCAAATATTGGAGGACATTGGATTAATGAAAATGTTACCCAATATGGTGGTAATAAACCCTTGCGATTACAACCAGACTAAGGCTGCGACCATTGCCATAGCTGAACATCACGGACCATGTTACCTTCGATTTGGTCGTCCAAAGTGGCCAGTTTTTACCGACCCAAATCAAAAGTTTGAAATAGGAAAAGCATGGACGATTCAAGAAGGAACTGATGTTACTATTTTTGCAACCGGCCATTTGGTTTGGAAAGCAATGGAAGCTGCAAACGAATTAGAACAACAAGGCCTATCTGTAGAATTGATAAACATTCATACAATTAAACCCCTTGACGATGCTGCGATATTAAAATCTGCTGCAAAAACAGGATGTGTTGTTACTGCAGAAGAACACCAGATGAATGGTGGATTAGGTGACTCTGTATGCCAATTGTTGGCGCGCAACACCCCTACCCCAGTTGAAATGGTAGCCGTTAACGACCAGTTTGGCGAAAGTGGCAAACCTGAACAACTATTAGACAAATATGGTTTAGGTACAGTCGACATTGTAAATGCTGTTCAAAAAGTGATTACACGTAAAAATGGATAACAGACAGACACCAATTGAAGCGATTTGGGATAACCGTGAGTTACTCAAGGAGGAATCAAGCAAAGAATTAATCCGCACCGTTATTGCCGACTTAGATTCAGGTAAACTTAGGTGTGCCTCACCCTCTGCAGACGGCTGGGTAGTGAATGACTGGGTTAAGAAAGCTGTAATACTATACTTCCCTATCCAAAAAATGGAAGTAAGTCATGCAGGACCAATGGAGTTCCATGACAAAATGGAGCTAAAGAAAAATTATAAAGAACTTGGCATACGCGTAGTACCACATGCCGTATCGCGCTATGGTAGCTACATTGCACCTGGTGTTGTTTTGATGCCCAGTTATGTAAATATTGGCGCGTTTGTTGATTCAGGATCGATGGTTGATACATGGGCAACTGTGGGTAGCTGTGCACAAATCGGAAAAAACGTACACCTTTCGGGTGGCGTTGGTATCGGTGGAGTGTTAGAACCCGTACAAGCTGCTCCTGTCATCATTGAAGACAACTGTTTTATCGGTTCAAGATCTATTATCGTAGAAGGTGTTCATGTTGGGTCAGAGGCTGTAATTGGAGCGGGTGTAACGCTAACCATGTCGACAAAGATCATTGACGTGAGTGGCGAAGAGCCTAAAGAATACAATGGTTATGTACCACCACGTTCTGTTGTAATCCCTGGCATGCGAACAAAGAAGTTTCCAGCAGGAGAATATCAAGTACCAGTGGCTTTGATTATTGGTCAGCGAAAAGCTAGTACCGACAAAAAAACGAGTTTAAACTCTGCACTGAGGGAGTTTGATGTGGCGGTTTAATAATTAATAATTTTAAGTTATTAATCATTAATTATTAAGGGCTTGCTGCAGTCTAGCGTCATGCAAGTAATTCGCAATAAATTCAGCCCTCGAGTATGTATGGGCCAGCTTTCCCCAAATTGATAATCATTATTCGTTAATCAATAATCGTTCATTGTTAATTAATATTGCGCCATGCGAATTGGCTATGATGCAAAACGGTATTTTCACAACCGAACTGGATTAGGAAACTACTCCCGAACGTTGGTGAACGGCATGATGGCTCAGTATCCTGCGCACGAGTACAGCCTATTTGACAAAAAAGCACCCAAACACATTGACCTACCTGCACAAATCGTTTCAAAACGCAATACGGCTTTATTTTGGCGTCAATTTGGTATTTCGAAAGACATCAATAATAAAGGCCTAGATGTTTACCACGGATTGAGTGCTGAATTGCCTTACTCCAGACCCAAAAAGGCAAAGCTTGTAGTTACGATTCATGATTTGATATTCAAGAAATTCCCTGAGTATTACAAAACTGTAGACCGCTTAATTTATGCGCATAAAACGGAAAACGCACTTAGAAGTGCAGATGTCGTTATAGCTACCAGCAAACAAACCAAGGCAGATTTACAAAACATGATGCCAGATGACGAAATACCCATTGAGGTGATTTATCAAGATTGTGACCCTATATTCTATGCGCATCACGGCGAATCTGGATTGGCCAAGGTGGTAAAAAAATATGGACTACCGGAAACCTATATCTTGATGGTAAGTAAATTCGAAAAACGCAAGAATCATCTTAATGTGTTAAAAGCTATACTCTCGTTACCCAATGATTCGATTCCTGTGGTTATGGCAGGCAAAAAAGGAGACACGTACGACGAAGTTCAAGCGTTTATCGCATCAAACAAACTGACATCAAGAGTTACGTTAATCGAAGACGTGCCTACCCAGGATTTGCCGAAATTATACAGTTGCGCAACTGCAACGATATTTCCTAGTTTGTATGAAGGGTTTGGGATTCCTGTTTTAGAAAGCCTTGTTTCGGGCACCCCGGTTATTACCAGTGCGAATAGTTGTATGGAAGAAATTGCAGGTGATGCCGCATTGTATTTTAACCCAGAAGACCCTGAAAGCATTGCTTATTCTATCAAACAAATTGAAGACACAATGACACTTGACGGTCTAAATCTCTACATACCTAAACGTATAGAGCCATTTAGTAACACCAATATTTTAGTTCAACATAATTCATTATATATGCGCTTATGCTCGAAGTAGGTCAATATCACACCTTAACCGTTTTAAGAGACACCAGTGTTGGAATGTTTCTGGGTGATTTAAAAGGAAACGAAATATTGTTACCCTTAAAATACATCCCTAAAGGACTAGCCATAGACGATAGCATTGAGGTTTTTGTTTACAAAGACTCTGAGGATCGACCTATTGCCACAACACTTAAACCATTAGCCTTGCCAGGTGAATTTGCTGTATTAATGGTCAATGACGTGTCTAGCTTTGGTGCATTTTTAGAAATGGGTCTTGAAAAAGAATTACTGGTACCTTACAAAGAACAAAACCAAAATCTAACACGAGGTAAGAAGGTTCTGGTTTATGTTTATTTGGATGAACTTACCAATAGATTAGTGGCGTCGTGCAAAACCAACAAGTTTGTTGAAAGAAACGACATCGTGTTGGAAGTCAATGAAGAAGTCAGTGTACTTATTGGTCCACGGACCGATATGGGCACAAACGTAATCATCAACAATACGTACGCGGGTCTTTTGTATGACAATGAAGTTTTTAAGAAGTTACATCTTGGGGATAAAACAACCGGGTATATTCACAAACTTCGGGAAGACGGCAAGATTGATGTTAGACTTCAACCAGCTGGGTTTGAAAACATCGACGCTTTTGAGCAACAACTCCTTGATGCAATTAACAAACATGATGGCAAACTGCCTATTGGAGATAAATCTCCACCCGAGAAAATATATGAAATCGCGGGCATGAGTAAAAAGAATTTCAAAAAAGCTGCAGGTGGTTTGTATCGCAAAAGAATAATCACCATGTCACCACAGGAGTTGGAATTAGTTAAAAACTAACATATAATTATTCTGGTTTTTGTTAGATTGCGTGTAGATGCAGTTGAACCAGATCATACGGGTAATTATATGCTTGATAGCCGTATTAGTCGTTAATCCGACGTTCGGACAATCGGTCAAAAATCAAAAAGTTATTAATCTCCACGCAGGATCTAGTCTCGTTGGCGGTGCCATTGATTTGATTGTTGGCTCTGGAGAAGAGATTGATACGGACACTACAAACAACTTTGTTGAAATTAACAATTCCTCCGTTTCTGGTGGGCGCGCTTTGCTAGTTGGATTTGACTACGGATTGTCATCTCGCTGGAGCCTTGGAGGCTTTTTTTCTACTCAAAGACGGCACGGCACAACGGAGTTTAGCTATGAAGATGCTTCTAGTGTTATTCAAACAGAAACTATCAAATTCAATTTAAGAAGAAATAGTATTGGATTTACCCCTAAGGTGCATTATGGTAATAGAGATCGTATTGATTTGTACTCTGGTGTGCGCATGGGTTGGTTATTTTGGGTGAACAGCATAGAATCGACTTCTGGGAAATTCGATTTGTTCGATGACATGATTACCTCTAGACCTTTCTTCGGGTTAACTGCCTTTGGGGCTCGTGTTTACCCAACAGACAACATTGGTTTAAATTTCGAATTAAATTTAGGTGCTCCAAACATCATTGGACTCGGCGCTGTTATCAAACTTCCTTAAGGTCTATTTCGTCCTTTTATTTCAGGCTTTTACAGTCGTGTCAGAACAACGACATTCTAATGACGTGAATCTTACAACCTTTATAACATACGTGCGTTTATAGAACAACTGCTTGCAATAGCAGGTACAAAACAAGTTTAATAGTGGTAAATTAAATTTTAGTTTTAGTTTTTGGTTACGAAAGGGGAATCTTAGGGTTCCCTTTTTGTTTTGGATACGCCCTCAGTTTAATTTGTATTCTTTCTAAATAAATGCCCCTACATAGCTGGGGAAAACAATTGCTTTATTCTTTTTAAAAACCCCTTATTTTTGCCAAAATTGCAGGGAAGGCAAAGGACATACAGATGTCTTCACAACTCCCTGAAAATAAGAGGTTAATGAAAAACTTTTCATCAAAAAGTATGCGATTACAGTTTCTTAAAACGAGTGCTTTTGCATTTTTACTCGTTCTATCTTCTCTGCAAGGATTTGCAGCATTAAAAATTGAAACAAGTGCCACCGGACTTCCTGTATCGGAAGAAACAATTAAATCTGGGGAGGCTTTGTTCAAATCCAAGTGTCAATCTTGTCACCAGTTAGACCGACGTACGACCGGCCCTGCCTTAACAGGTGTTACGGAAAGACGTGAAATGGATTGGTTGATTCAATGGATTAGAAACAACAACGAACTGCGTCAATCAGGCGATGCTGATGCGATTGCTATTTACAACGAATACAATGGTACTGCCATGAACGTATTTGCTGATTTAAGCGACGATCAAATCAAGTCCATTTTAATGTATACCGAAAATGGCCCCTTAGCAGCTCCCGTTGTAAAGTCAGATGGCGCTGAACAGAAATTAGACGAAGGTTTGTTTAACAGGACCAACTGGGTTCTATTCTTTTTATCGATACTTGTTTTTGTGGTGATTATTCTAATCATTAAAACCATTGATATCGTAGGAAAGTTAACAGGAAAAGAAGTTATTCCTTGGAATAACATCAACGCCGGTTTAATGCTAGCATTCTTGATCGTAGGAATGATTGCAGGATTATATGAACTATCAATCCATAGCAAGTATTTGTTATTGTCTAATGCATCTTCAGCGCATGGTGGAGAACTAGACAGAATGATGAAGATTACATTCATCATCACTGGGTTTGTATTTTTTGTTACTCAAATCGTATTGTTCACGTTTGCGTTCAAGTACAGAGCCAAAAAAGGTGTTAAAGCATTACACTATCCGCACAACGATAGATTAGAAATTATCTGGACTGCAATCCCTGCGGTTGTTTTAACCATATTGGTTTTAGGTGGATTGAAAGCATGGAACCACATCAACGAAAAGCCTGCAGAAGGAACAGCTCAGATTGAAGTGTTTGCGCAACAATTTGGATGGCAAGTACGCTACCCAGGTGCTGATGGCAAGTTGGGTAACTCCAGTCACAACTTAATTTCAGAAAAGTCTAATCCATTAGGTGTAGCCATTCCTTATAAAGCAAAAGAAATCTTAACTGAGTTAGAATCAGACTTAAAATACTACGAGGAAGCCAAAGCAGGATTACCTGAAAAACTTGGAGATTTAAAATCTACTTTAGGTGGGCGTGTTGGTAAGGATCTCAAAAATCACCTTAAACTCATTGAAGAGATTGAGTCGGGCAAAGAAGAATCTTTCTATGACCTACAATTAAGAAGACGTAACACGCAAATCAAACGAATCAAATTATCATTATCAGGAGATGCACCATTGTATACAGCAGCTGCTAAAGACGATATCATTTCAGATGAGATTCATTTGGTAGTAAACGAGCCTGTTACATTCAAGTTGCGCTCAAGAGACGTAATACACAGTGCATTAATGAAAGAGTTTAGAGCTCAAATGAACGTTGTACCTGGCATCCCTACACAATTCACTTTCACCCCGATTACTACAACAAAGGGACGTAGAGATGAATTAAACAACCAAGAATTTGACTATCACGTTATCTGTAACAAAATATGTGGAAACTCTCACTTCAACATGAAAATCAAAATTGTTGTTGAAACACAAGCAGAGTATGATAAGTGGATGGCAGATCAGAAAGCAACTTTTGCTCAAGAGGATGCTGAAGAAGCACCAGCCGAAGCACCTGCTGCTGAGGAAACAACTGAACCAACCGAAAACAGTGGCGAAGTAGCCATGAACTAATTGAATTAAAATTTTAAAGAACGATACGAAGATGAGTAACGATCACGGACATCACAAAGAAACCTTCATTTCGAAGTACGTATTTAGTATGGATCACAAGATGATATCCAAACAATTCCTAATTACAGGAATTATCATGGGTGTTATGGGTGTGGCCATGTCAATATTGTTTCGATTGCAACTTGCATGGCCAGACACGAGTTTTCCAATTTTAAACTGGCTGTTTGGTGACCAATGGGCACCAGAAGGACGTTTAGATTCTGGATTTTACATGGGATTGGTAACCATTCACGGTACCATCATGGTATTCTATGTGCTTACCGCCGGATTAAGTGGAACTTTTTCGAACCTATTGATACCATTACAAGTTGGCGCGCGTGATATGGCATCGCCTTTTATGAATATGCTTTCGTACTGGTTCTTCTTCCTTTCAAGTGTGGTGCTAATGAGTAGCATGTTTGTTTCTACCGGACCTGCATCTGGTGGTTGGACGATTTACCCTCCTTTAAGTGCATTGGCCAAAGCCATGCCTGGTTCTGGATTAGGTATGACCTTGTGGCTTATTGCCATTATATTATTCATTGTGTCCGCCCTGTTAGGTGGTATTAACTATATCTCAACTGTTCTTAACATGAGAACCAAAGGCATGTCGATGAACAGAATGCCACTTACCATTTGGGCATTCTTGTTGACAGCTATCTTAGGGTTATTATCCTTCCCAGTATTACTTGGTGGTGGATTATTGCTCATGTTTGATCGACTGGCAGGAACAAGTTTCTATTTATCAGACATCTTCTTAGGTGGAGGAATTGGTGCACTTGAACAATCAGGTGGTAGCCCAATTCTTTTCCAGCACTTGTTCTGGTTCTTAGGGCACCCGGAGGTTTACATTATCATTATGCCAGCCTTGGGTATTACCTCTGAAGTAATCGCCGTCAATTCGCGTAAGCCTATTTTTGGTTACACCGCGATGGTTATTTCCTTAATTGGTATTGCAGTACTATCATTTTTAGTTTGGGGTCACCACATGTTTATTACAGGAATGAATCCTTTCTTAGGAACTGTATTCCTTATCATGACTTTAATAATTGCCGTTCCATCTGCTGTAAAAACGTTCAACTATCTAGCTACTTTATGGAAAGGTAGTATTCGATTTACAAACGGGATGATGTTTGCCATTGGTTTGGTATCCTTTTTCATTACGGGTGGATTAACTGGACTATTTCTTGGCAACGCGGCATTGGATATTTCTTTACACGACACCTACTTCGTTGTAGCTCACTTCCACTTAGTAATGGGTAGTTCGGCTATCTTCGGTATGATGGCTGGTATTTACCATTGGTTCCCTAGAATGTTTGGTAGAACCATGAACAAGACCTTAGGTTACATTCACTTTTGGTTAACATTTATCTCTGCCTATATGGTATTCTTCCCAATGCACTTCCAAGGTTTGGCTGGTGTACCAAGAAGATATTACACCTTTGACATACTTCCTGAATTTGCTCCGTGGTTAGACGTAAACGTCTTTATTACGTTGGCGGCCATTCTAGGTGGTGTTGCTCAAATCATATTCTTATGGAACTTCTTCTCAAGCATTTTTGCTGGCGAAAAATCAAGCCAAAATCCTTGGGGCGCTAATACGCTTGAATGGACATCTCCTGTAGAACACATCCATGGCAACTGGCCTGGAGAAATCCCAACAGTTTATCGTTGGCCTTACGACTACAGTTTACCAGATTCTGAAAGCGACTTCATCCCACAAAATGTGCCAGACGAAGGGCATAGCGAAGAAATTCATGTGACACCGGTTAATCCTGTGTCATCAGATGCAAAAAAAGAACCTGAAGAAAGTAACGCAATGTTCTTTACGATGGTTAAAAACTGGTTCGGATTAGGTAGAGCTTAAATTGTTCAAACCTCAATTCTTTAATCGGTTTTGTGGCCTGTCGATAATCGGCATAATCCTCCTGTTTTTTTTGGGCGGATTGGTCAGAATAACTGGTTCAGGAATGGGTTGTCCTGATTGGCCAAAGTGTTTTGGAACTTGGGTTCCACCCACTTCGGTTGATCAACTACCTGAGAACTACGAAGAAGAATATATAGTTAAACGAAAAGTAAAGATTGCTCACTTGGCAGACGTACTCGTAAATTTGGGAATGACGAATAAGGCAGAGGTGCTTTTATCCACCACTAAGGAGGATTATGCCACCGAACCCTTTAATGTCCGCAAAACATATACAGAATATGTTAACCGACTATGGGGTGCCCTAACAGGTATATTCACTTTACTAACAGTGATATCATCATTTCAATTTCGCAATACGCATATCGCATTGTTTTGGTATAGTTTCTTTGGAACCTTGTTTGTTGTATTAAATGGCTGGCTGGGCTCTGTAGTTGTGGATACCGATCTACTTGGTGGTGTCGTTTCGCTGCATTTCGTTCTTGCCTTTATTTCGTTAACATTTTTCATGATTGCCTATTATAAGGGTAAAGGGAAAGAAGGGACATCAAACAAATTAATTAAAGGATTGGTTGTATTAGGACTCTTATTGAGTACCGCACAATTGCTAACGGGCACTAACGTCAGAGAAGGTATAGACAGATTTGGTAATGCCGGGGTTAAAATTGGCCTAGGTAATTTTGAGCTTTTAGGTACCGCCTTTAACGTTCATAGAATATTAGCTTTGGTTACTGGAGCTATCCTGATATTCCTTTTTATTCAAAACAAAAACAAAACTGCTCGCCCTAAAACGGGGATGATTATTTTGGTAACAACCATTTTTGTAGTTCTTCAAGCACTTACAGGAATCCTAAACATCCGTTTTGATTTTCCTGCCATTGCACAACTATTACATGTAACCTTAGGAAGTTTGACACTTGTGTCTTTCATATATTTAACGATCCAAGAATTTAAATCTAATCGTGTTACGCATGTCTACTAAAACAGCAACGTCCATATTGCCAATATCGCTGACAGCTAAACTGCAGGATTATCATCAGTTGGCTAAAACAAGACTAACCATAACGGTTGTGCTTTCTGCTGTATTTGGTTTTTTGATTGCAGCGAATGGTGCAACTAACTATGCTGACATTTTTGCACTGATATTTGGTGGTTTCTTTGTTGTCGCTTCATCAAATGGACTGAATCAAATAATCGAAAAAGACTTTGATAAACTAATGATGCGTACAAACAACCGACCGGTAGCCACCAATCGGATGTCTGTAAAAGAGGCAGCAATATTCTGCACCATTAGTGGCGTATTAGGTGTTTTTATCTTAGGTCAATACCTCAACCAAATGAGTGGATGGTTAGGCCTATTTGCCTTATTAAGTTATGCCTTCCTTTACACGCCTCTAAAACGAATTAGTCCAATAGCTGTTTTTGTTGGAGCATTTCCAGGTGCTATTCCACCATTACTGGGATGGGTTGCCGCAACAGGTACATTGTCTTGGGGCGGTTGGGCACTTTTTGCCATCCAATTTATTTGGCAATTCCCTCATTTTTGGGCCATTGCATGGGTACTAGACGAAGATTACCAACGTGCTGGTTATAGACTCCTTCCTTCCAAAACAGGAAAAGACAAAAAATCAACGGCATTAACCATCTGGTACATTGCCTTACTAATCCCCTTAAGTGTTGTCCCTTATTTGTTGGGTATAACGGGATGGGTATCAGTGATTATCGCTGTTGCAGCTGGATTGGTATTCTTAACGCAAGGAATTAAATTTCATAAATCGCCTACAACAAAAGAAGCAAAACGCTTAATGTTCTATTCGATTATATATAACCCTTTGGTATTATTGGCATTTGTAATTGACAAAATATGATTGGGGCAGCACAAATGGAAGACTATAACAACAACGGAAAAATGCACCCAAAGAAATTCTCTTTGGTGTTACTAATAGTTGGTATGACCATGTTATTTCTGGGCTTAACTAGTGCTTTTTTAGTACGTGAAGCCGAAGGTAATTGGTTGCATTTTAGCTTACCACCTCAGTTTGTAGGTAGCACAATTGCCGTTATTATTAGTTCGTTGTCTATGTATTTTGCCTATTACTCTGCAAAAAGAGACAACCTTAAAAGTGTTACAGCTGGTATGGCAGTGACGCTTGTTGCCGGTTTGAGTTTCGTTTACTTCCAATACCTTGGATTTAACGATATGGCAGATAGAGGCATTTACTTTTCACCTGCTAACGGAAGTGCTGGTGGATTAGTGAGTGGTTCATTCGTCATTATGTTTATTGCCTTACACTTGCTGCATTTGTTGGGTGGTATCATATTCGTAACCGTCGTTTTAGTAAAGAGTTTAATGTTAAAAGTTCATAAGAAAAATACGTTGTCGATTAGTATGTGCAACACATACTGGCACTTCGTGGGCGTCTTATGGATATATTTATACCTGTTTTTAAATTTTGCACCGCAACTTTAGATTATTATGTCAAATAACGCAGTAAGCACAACGTCCACATGGGCTGGAGGAAAATCACCATTTAAAGTAAGCTACGGAAAGCTTATGATGTGGTTCTTCCTACTTTCTGATGCATTCACCTTTTCTTCCTTGTTGGTTGGATACGCCACAGTGAGATTCTCATTTCCTCAAGCGAATGAAACACAAATGGCAGAGCTGAGAAAAGAAATGCCTTTTGGTACTGATGTTCACGAAATGTTTCATGCCAACCCAGATGGGTTTGTTGGCGCAATGAATGACCGAGGAATTTTTGCTGAAACACAATGGCCAGCTCCTGAGTTGGTATTTAATCACTTCCCTGGTCACCATTTACATTGGCCGCTGATGTTTGTGAGTTTAATGACTTTCATACTTATTATGAGTAGTGTCACCATGGTGCTTGCCGTTGAGGCGGGCCAAAGGATGGAGCGGAAAAAAGTAGAAATTTTTATGCTGCTAACCATTATTGGGGGACTGATGTTCCTTGGCTGCCAAGCTTGGGAGTGGACTAAGTTTATAGGCGAAGGTGCTAAACTGTATACCAACCCATTTGGGCCGGTAACTTTTGCAGCACTGTTCTTCTTAGTTACAGGTTTCCACGGATTCCACGTATTGAGTGGTGTTGTGATAAACTTTATCATTTATTTAAACGTGCTTAGAGGCACCTACGAAGAACGCGGCCATTACGAAATGGTTGAAAAAGTAGGGCTGTATTGGCACTTTGTAGACCTTGTTTGGGTATTCGTATTTACCTTCTTTTACCTTATATAGTAACCTTTAAATCGTATCATATCATGAGTAATCATAAAACACCAGTAGACATACACGACGAAGTAAATTACGATCCAACAGTTTGGGTACCAAAAGCACATTCGCATGGTACTAAAGGGTTATGGAAAACGTTTTGGATTCTTTTGTTTCTTACAGTCGCTGATATAGGCCTGTACTTCACATTGGATCCTGGAATTTTCAGAAACGGCATTTTCATCTTTTTAGGTGTAGTTAAAGCTGCCTTTATTGTTTATAGCTTTATGCACTTAACATTTGAACACAAAGGGCTTAAAAAATCGATTGTATTACCAATGATTTTTGTGATTTACCTAATTGTGTTAATGTTATCTGAAGCCTATTACTGGCTTGATCTAAACTGGTTATAATGGACAAGCAAAAGCGCGGTCGCATTGCGCTCGCTTTATTTGTACTAATACCTATAGGCCTTTACTTTCTGTGGAGTAAAGCCAAGGAAACCTTCATTCCCCTAGATTATATGGGGTCATACTATGCCGATACGACTTTGTTGGCTGACAAAGCACTTATTGATTCAACACTAGGTGATAACTACTATGTTACTGGAGATAGTATCATGGAGATATGGACAATTCGAGATTTTGAGTTAGTAGACCAAACAGGCTCTCCAATTTCTTTAAAAACTTTTGAAGACAAGATTATTGTTGCCAACTTCTTTTATGCAACATGTCCTGAGCTTTGCCCTCGAATGAATAATAACCTCCGGTTGGCTGTGGAAGCTTTTAAGCATAACCCTGATGTGGTTTTCCTATCACATACCGTACACCCAGAACATGACTCCGTTCCAGTGCTGGCGACTTATGCAAAAAAATATAACTATGCCAACGACAAGTGGTACTTTGCCACGGGTTTTAAGCATGAAATATATGACTTAGCCGTAAATCATTACCATGCCGCGGCACCAAGCCCCGACGGCAAGTACGATTTTATTCATAGCACAATGGCCTTTTTGGTAGATAAAAACTTGAGAGTTCGGGGCTATTTTGAATCCAGAAATAATCCAAAATTTGCGACTGAAGTAAAAAACGGCATAAAAGGTCTTCAAGCTGAATATGCCCAAAATCAGAATAAAAACAATGATTAAAAACGACAAACTCTTTTATAGACTTGCCTTGGCTGTTTCTGCAGTCGTATTCTTGTTGGTAATTGCCTTGAACAAAAGGCTCATCGAACCACCATCTGAATTTCCGAACATCATTTACAAGTTTCCGATGTTCAATGCCATTATCAATGGGACATGTTCCATATTACTACTACTTAGCCTAAGAGCGATCAAACAGAAAAAGATTGCTGTACATAAAACTCTGAACATTACCACCTTCCTGTTATCGGCCGTATTTCTGATGCTCTATGTGGTCTACCACTTCTTTGTTACGCATACAACGTTTGGTGGCGAGGGTGTACTAAAAACCATTTATCTTGTAATTCTTGGACTGCACATTGTTCTTGCTGCACTTGTACTTCCACTCATTTTGATTGCGTTCTATTTTGGTTTGAATAATAAAATTGATAAACATAAACGCATCGTACGATTTGCCTATCCGATATGGTTATTCGTTACTATATCAGGGGTAATAGTATACTTGATGATTAGCCCTTATTATCAATATCCGTTGTAAAATGAAATCTAAGTTTCAATTCCTACTACAACGTCTATTAGGCCTTCAAACTTATCTCAATATATTTTCGTGGTATAAAATTAAAACGCTTCATCGAGATCAAGGAGAAAACGACTTTTTCCATTTTATTGATATGATTCCGTCGGGCACTAATGTGTTAGATATAGGAGCCAACATTGGTATCATGTCTTACTATCTGTCTAAACGCGTTTCAACAGGCAAGGTATACGCCTTCGAACCTATGCCTCAAAACCTTGCTACTTTACAATGGATTAAAAAGAAATTCCGTCTCGACAACGTTTCTATTTCTGATGTCGCACTAGGGAATGAGGACGGTACGATTGAAATGGTTATGCCTGTAATCGATAACGTTAAAAAGCAAGGCTTAAGCCATGTGATATCTGACGATATAAAAGACTTTAATGAAGGCGAAACTTTTACTACGACCATAACCAAACTCGACAACGTGGACTATTTGAAAGACATCAGGTTGTCGGCCATTAAGATTGACGTAGAAAACTTTGAATACCATGTATTTTTAGGCGCCGAGGCACTTATTAAAACCAACATGCCTATTGTTTATTGTGAACTTTGGGACAATGAAAATCGTTACAAGTGTTTTGATTTGTTGAAATCCTTCGGTTATCAAATTATGTTCAAGCAAGGAAGTCAACTTATTCCTTTTGATGCGAACAATCATAAAACTCAGAACTTCTTCTTTATTCCTGAATAACTATCTTTGTTGTATGCAAAACGCAATTCGAAAAGTCGCCTTAATTACACTTGTCATTATCATGGCTGGTATCTTTAGCGAAGTCTATGCACAATGCCCTATGTGCCGAAGTGCGGTAGAATCTGCAATGCAAAATGAAGACAACACTGTAGGCGTTGGATTAAATAAAGGCATACTTTATTTGTTGGCCTCGCCATACCTAATCGTTGCCTTTGTAGGTGGATTGTGGTACCGCAAAAATCGAAAAGCAAAGAATGGCTAAAACTTCTGGTGTACAAGCATTCTTAACTGGCCGTTGTCCGCAATGCAGAAGTGGTCAGATATTCAAAGGCAGTTTATTTAGTAAGCATTTTAAAGACGTTCATACGCATTGCACCCATTGTAATGTAAAGTACGAGCAAGAACCTGGATTCTTTTGGGGTGCCATGTACTTTAGTTACGCATTGATTGTGGGCTTACTGATATTCTTATCTGTAATTATGTTTACGATTTATGATGATCCATCGTTGTTCCTACTGAGCTCTGTTATCATTGGAATTGCCGTTCCATTAACACCAGTCACGATGCGCATATCTCGGTTATTACTTATCTTTTTAGCTGCACCGTACCGTAAGTTCAGACCAGAATTACACGCGTAATGCGTGTTAGACTGTGTGCATTCTTCGCTTGTATTGCCTTTGTTACCTGCACACCAATCAAGGTTAAATCTCCATATGATACGCCTGGTACTTACCTGTATCTATCCCATCATTCAAACGGCCAAATCAGCATAAGTGTTCAACTAATTAAGTATAGACAGAATGGATTACTGCGCGCGTATTACCCAAACGGACAGCTAAAGTTTACCCAGTTTTGGGATTATGGTCACCGTATAGGAGACACAAGGTTTTACGATTCTTCAGGGCAATTACGACTGCATACAGAGAAGAAGTTTTCAATAGAGCAGGGATTACAGCGTCTTGGGGCTTATGAATACCTGAGGGACACTAATTATTTCCCTGACAATCAAGACTTGTATGACAAACTATCGAAGGAAAACATCACAGTGGTAGTTCCAGATGTCGTGGAAAAAATCGATTCATTACTTGAAATAACGTCGTACCCAACTTCAACCGCCGATGGTCGTCATTTGTTCTCCATCTCCACTCCGAATGTGCCATTCACCACAATCTCATTATCTACAAAAAATGGTGTTGTTCGTGCAGCGTCACCACTAGATTGTGGTTACCAACGAATTGACAAAGTATTTCGACGTTGTTTTGAATTAATTCCAAACGACTCCATATCCACAATGGCCGTCGACATTTCAGGTGTTATAAACCAACGCGTCATTGCGTTCAATACAAGACAAATTAAAGTTCAATAAAAAACTCCGACAACCTTTGGTTGACGGAGTTTACACTTTTTATACTAATACACAGTCTTAAGATTCTTCTGCTTTTGCAGCGACAGGTTCAGGATCACCTAACACTTTCGCTTTTACTTTGTCCTCAATTTCGTCCATTAATTCCGGATTATCAAGCAATAATTTTTTCACAGAGTCTCTCCCCTGCCCTAGCTTAGTTCCATTGTAGCTAAACCAGCTTCCACTTTTCTTCACAATTTCAGCCTCAACACCTAAGTCAAGTACTTCTCCTGCTTTTGAAACACCTTCTCCGTACATGATATCAAATTCAACTACTCGGAAAGGCGGTGCCACTTTGTTTTTAGCCACTTTTACTTTTACCCGGTTACCAACAATGTCAACCCCATCTTTTATTTGACCTATTCTGCGTATATCTAATCGAACAGAAGAGTAGAATTTTAACGCATTACCACCCGTGGTGGTTTCAGGATTTCCAAACATCACGCCTATCTTCTCTCGTAGTTGGTTAATAAAAATACAAATACAACCTGTTTTGCTGATCGTTCCTGTAAGCTTACGCAAAGCCTGAGACATCAAACGTGCTTGTAAGCCCATTTTCGAATCCCCCATGTCACCTTCCAATTCCGCTCGAGGAACCAATGCAGCAACAGAGTCAATAACGATGATATCAATCGCACCTGAACGAATCAAATTGTCAGCTATTTCTAAAGCTTGCTCCCCGTCGTCTGGTTGAGCTATTAATAACTCATCTGTATCTACGCCAATTTTTTCGGCATAAAACCTATCAAAAGCATGTTCCGCATCAACAAAGGCTGCAATCCCACCCTTTTTTTGTGCCTCAGCAACACAGTGCATGGCTAATGTCGTTTTACCCGATGCTTCTGGCCCATATATCTCAACAACTCGACCTTTTGGTAAACCACCAATGCCCAAGGCCATATCTAAGCCTAACGATCCAGTGGAAATTGAAGGAATATTAACAACGGAATCATCATCCATTTTCATAACAACACCCTTACCATACGATTTCTCTAACTTGTCAATGGTCAGTTTTAGTGCTTTTAACTTCTCTGCGTTTTCGTTCGCCATGTCTTTAATTTTTTTCGTAGTTCAAATATAAACCATGCGTAAACTGAACAAATCTCCTCCCACTTTTTGTTGATAAGTAAACTCCTAATGCAGCCTCGACCATACGTTAAGCACAAAAAACAACGTTAATGTGGAAATGTTCTACTTCGTAACACGTTGTGTTGATTTAATTTTGAGTGATTTATTTTATGGGTAAAAGAGCGCTTTTTCTATTGTTAACCTTCGGTTTCACTACCCAGGTTTACGTCTTTGGTCAAACAGATACGTCAACGACTATGTCGATTGACATCAAGTCGGATTACGAACCTAAGGTATCTGCTGCCAACAAGATTATCACAAAACCAGATATTCAACCGATTAAAAGTGAAAAACCAAGTTTTACTTACGATCTACCCAATTTTGCCTATTCGGTATTGCCTACCTATAGAGCCGCTAAAGCTATCGGAATTAAGTCTGAACGTGATGAGCCATTGTTTGGCAATTACTTTAAACTGGGGGGTGGCAATTACCTTACACCTTACGCCGAGTTAAGAATTCATAGCGTTAGAAATAAGAAATACAATTACGGTTTTTATGGTAAACACCTGTCTGCCAATGCCGGAAATCCCGAAAATGCAGATTTCAGTGACAACCATCTAGGTGTGGTTGGATCCAAAATGGGCAACAAAGGTGAACTCACTGGTAAACTTGATTATGAGCGTCATGTAGTTCACTTCTATGGGTATGACCCAGACAGTTTTACGTTTGAAAAACGTCAAATCAACCAAATTTTCAACGACTTTAATGGCCAAGTGCTCTACAACCGAGGGTACGACGAAAAACGTATTGGCACACAATTGGGATTTAATTTCTACACCTTCGGCACCCACGGAAACCGCAGAGAAAATGATTTTGAAGGTAGCTTCCGCTCAAAGTTCAAACTAGGACAGCGAAGAGAAATAGACGTAGATGGTAAAGTAGATTACACAAACATTATAGACAACGCCTCACCAGCTTATGCACGAACCTTCGTTCGCATACTTCCGTCTTATTCTTTCCGATACAAAAAAGTTGATTTAAGAATTGGCGCTAATGCTGTTGTAGCCGTTGATAGTGTTGGAGGAACTTTCAGGTTATTTCCTGATGTAGATATTGAGCACTTTTTAGTACCTAAAAAAGTAAGAGCATTTGCAGGCCTCAACGGCGATGTCAAGAAAAACAGTTTAAGACAGTTGTCTTATGTAAATCCATTTGTGAGCAACGACATTGAGATTCGAAATACAATTAACAGCTTTAATATTTTCGGTGGGTTAAAAGGTGTCTTGATTAAAAAGATTGATTACTTGCTAAAAGTACGTTACTCTATCGACAACGATTTACCACTCTTTCTAACAGATTCTATTGCAACAAGATCATTTGGTGTTGTGTATGACGATGTTCAAACGGTTGCCTTTACCACTGGCTTGGGGTATCGACTTGATGAGCGGTTTTTCATTCAATTCAATACGACCTTGTACAATTACAAGGCAAATGTGCAAGAACAAGCATGGCAGCTACCAGCCATAGATGCAGATTTAAATATGCGCTTCACGGTGGCTAAAAAATTGAATATGCGTGTTCAACTGTATGCCATAGGTGAGCGATTTCAGCGTGATATGTTTACCGAAACAAAACCAGTCGAAACCTTATCTCCATTTCTGGATGTAAACGTTATGGCAGACTACAGATACAAGAAAAACATCTCGTTCTTTTTGAACGTAAATAATATTTCAAATTCTAGGTACCAAAAATGGTATGCATATCCATCTTTTGGACTTAATTTGTTGGCAGGAATTACCTTTTCACTATAACTTGAAAGCAACGAATTAAATATATGGAGTTAATCGATTTAGTTTCCGAATTATTATATAACAAAAACTGTGTTATCATTCCCAACTTTGGCGGGTTTGTCGGGAATTTTAAGTCTACGGATTTTGATGAAAATCGATTGCTTGTTTCCCCTACTCGAAAGAGAGTTGCTTTTAACGAAAGCTTGATTGAAAATGATGGTTTGCTTATTCATGCCCTACAAAAGCGTAAAGGCATTTCTTACGAGCAAAGTGAAAAAGAAGTGGCGCTATTTGCTTCATTTCTTAAGGATAGACTTACGAAGTACAAAAACTACGAGTTTAAAAACCTAGGGTCGCTATATTTAAACAAAGAGGATAAACTAATCTTTGTGGCCTACGATGGTGCAAACTTTCACAAAAAAAATTATGGGCTTTCAGACGTAAAAATTAAGCGACTGACAGACGCCAGTGCTACGATACTAAAGCCGACGATCACAGATCAAGACAAACCGAAGATTGTCCCCATCCAGGAAGCCCCTACAAAGAGCCGTTTTTATTTCCCTCAGATAGCAGCCTCTATGGCGATATTATCTTTGTTCGGCGTCATGTTATGGCAACTGCTGCGCACATCCGCAGACCACCCATTAGTTGAGAATACCGTAGAGAACACTTCCGATACCGAGTCTACCGCTTCCATCATACCAGATATTGATTTGACGGAAGACGCTACTGCAAGTGGTGATTCTGAACCAGAAATTGCGACCTCAATCAAATATGAGGATATTACAGATGAAGAAATTACGCCTTCACCTAAGCGTGATGTAGCACCGGTCAAAGAACCTGTGGTTGCAGAAACAAAGGTTACCGTTAAAGAGCCTATAAAACAGACGCTAAAGGAAGTAATTCCAACCATAGAGCAACCTGAAGTTAAAGCACCAATAGTAGAAACTATAAAAGAGAAAACTGAGATCAAGACAACATCAAACGACTTGAAACCGTTTAATCCTTTTACAGAAACTGTTTACTACATCGCTGTTGCAAAAAATTATACCGATAAGGTAGCCTCTCTTAAGAGAACCAAGTTAGAGAAGCGTGAATATGACGTATTTGAACTTGTAACACCTGATGCTAAAGTTTTATGCATCGAGAAGTTTATATCAAAAAAGAATGCGCAAGACTTTTTGAAACTGGTTAAACGATATGATGATCGTTATGCGTTCATATTTGAAAACGAAGAATAAATAATTGAAATAATAATATTTAGATAGATGAAATCAATTTTGTTGCAAGCACCTACTGTTGCCAGCGATACAACCGGCTTGGTTGTGGAAACAGAAAAGCAAATGAATGTACTTGATATTGCCTTAAACGGCGGTATTATGCTAATCCCAATCGTTATTCTTAGCATAATAGCCATATATCTATTGGTTGAACGATATCTTACCATTAAGAAAGCACGCGAATACGATCCTTTGTTTATGAAACGTATTAAAGACATGGTGCTTGAAGGCAACATCAAAGGTGCCCAAAGTTTATGTGAGGCAACGAATACACCAATAGCTAGAATGCTTGAAAAAGGATTGTCACGAATTGGAAAACCTTTACAAGACGTTCAGGTGGCAGTACAAAACGTTGGAAACCTTGAAGTCTCTAAGCTAGAGAAAGGAATGCCTTTATTAGCAACTATCTCTGGAGCTGCGCCAATGATTGGTTTCTTAGGAACGGTAACGGGTATGATCAAGACCTTCTATACACTATCTCAAAATGCAGACGGTATTCAAGTTGGATCTTTATCTGGTGGTATATACGAGGCGATGGTAACCACGGTTGGTGGTTTGATTGTCGGAATTATCGCATACATCAGTTATAACTCATTAACCTCGATGATTGACAAAGTGATTTACAGAATGGAGTCTACATCGATGGAATTTTTAGATATTTTACACGAACCTGCTTCGTAATACGTTACTAATGAAGAGGTTGTTATGAAATTAAAAAGAAGAAATAAGGTAGCTGCAGAATTTAATATGTCGTCTATGACGGATATTATCTTCTTGTTGCTCATCTTTTTTATCATTACTTCTAAGTTTACGCCTGAACCTATCTTAAAGGTTTTACTTCCCAAAGGGTCTAAAACCACTACAACAAAACAATTGATTAAGGTGGCGGTGAGTACAGACTTGGAATATTCAGTGGATGATCAAAAAGTTTCGTTTGACCGTTTACCTGGAGCACTAGATGCGGCATTAACCCAAAACCCAGGGGCAACTGTGTCTATATATGGCGATAAAAGGGTCAATTACGAGAAGGTAATGGATTTGGTATATATGGTCAATGAACTAGGTGGAAAACCTGTTTTAGCATTGAAGCCTGTGAAATAAAAACAACGTTATGGATTTAAGTCACGATCACGACCGCAAAGGATTAGTAGCAACCATACTCATCCACAGTATCATCTTTTTATTGATGCTGATTTGGATAATGGGCGAAGCTAAAGACATGGAAGAACCAGCAGGTGGCGTTGAGGTTAGCTTTGGCGACCCCGCAGCCGGAGGCGCGTCCGATATTTCTCAAGTGGCTAACACTACACCTACTGTTACACCTCCTTCCAACCCAACCCCATCCACCACACAAAACGATGATCCGGTTGTGACCAATGATGATTCTGAGCAGCCAGAAATGGATGAAAGTCAGAAACAAACTCAGCAAACAACGAAGACTGAGCCTACTAAAGAAACAACAAAAACACAAGAACCTACTATCTCCGAAGCTCAAAAAGCAATGGAGCGTTGGAAAAACAAAAAGGCAAATTCGAATAAAACGACCAGTACTGGCGATGGCGACAAGGATGGACCCAAAGGTGATCCTGGAGCTAAGCAAAAAGGCCCTGGTGGCAAATCATCCGGAACCATGGGTAATGTGAATTACAACTTAGACGGATTTGGCATTTCGAAGAATCCTAACATCGTGAATACGAGTCAAGATGATGGATCGGTTAAAGTAGCATTTTGTGTAGATAAAAACGGAAAGCTAATTCCGAGTTCATTACGGATTGCTGGAGGTACAGCCACAAGTAGCTATTTAAAAAAGCTAAGTAAAGACGCCATAAAGCGATTTGAGTTTTATCCATTTGGAAACCAAGCTGCTACAAATTGTGGAACCATTACATTCAACTACGCTTTACACTAATTTCTCTTGACTTACGCTCAAACACTTGAGTATTTATTTGCACAGCTCCCCATGTACCAAAGGGTTGGTGCTGCTGCCTATAAAAAAGACTTAACCAACACATTTAAGCTTTGTGAGGCGCTTGATAACCCCCAACATAAATTTAAATCGGTTCACATAGCAGGTACCAACGGCAAAGGCAGTGTTTCGCACATGCTTGCTTCCGTATTCCAACAAAATGGTTTTAAAACCGGATTGTACACCTCGCCACATTTAGTTGACTTTAGAGAACGTATACGGATAAATGGTGCATGTGTTTCGGAGGAAATTGTCATAGACTTCGTCACAAAGATTTCAAAGGCATTAGAAGACATCAAACCTTCTTTTTTTGAAATTACCGTTGCCATGGCACTTTATTATTTCGCAGAGCAACAAGTTGACATCGCCGTAATTGAAACTGGATTAGGCGGAAGACTAGATAGCACCAATGTAGTAACTCCTGAAGTAAGTATCATAACCAATATTGGTTTAGACCACACAGACATGTTAGGGGATACGCTTCCCTTAATTGCCACCGAGAAAGCCGGTATTATCAAAAATGACATTCCTGTCGTAATTGGTGAGCGGCACCCCGAAACGAATAACGTATTCGTTGATAAAGCAAACGAAACCAACTCAGTTATAACATTTGCAGAAGATATGGTTAAGCCTAATAAGATTTGGCAGACTGACTTGCTGGGGTATTATCAAGTGCAAAATGTGCGTACCGCAATGGCCGGATTGGTTGCGCTTAATAACATTGGTTGGGGGTTAGACATACAGAAATGTCGGAAAGGCATTAGAAACGTTGTTAAAAATACGGGTATACAAGGTCGATGGCAAATCATTCAAGACACTCCGAAAGTCATTTGCGATACAGGGCATAACACCGAAGGCATCGAAGAAATTGTGATGCAGCTTGAACAGGAAGACTGCGACCAACTGCACATTGTTTTTGGCCAGGTTCAAGGTAAAGACACAGCCAACGTATTACAATTGTTACCCCAAAATGCACAATACTATTTCTGCAAACCCAATATAGTAAGAGGCTTAGACAGCACTATACTGGCTAAATCGGCTACTGATGCTGGTTTAACTAGTGATGTGTTTGATAGTGTTATGACAGCCTATACCGCCGCACTTGTTGCCGCCTCCCCTGATGACGTCATCTTTGTTGGTGGAAGTACGTTTGTAGTCGCAGACCTTTTGGAGGGGTTGAAGGATTGAATGTCTGAATGTCTGAAGGATTGAAGGATTGGAATGAATGAATAGTTATTTTTCGCTTTTCACTTTTAATTATTCAATGAACACCTGCGTTATAGTCTTCCACTACTGAGACCGTCACCCACCCACATCATACACCCCGGATTGTTTTTGGGCCTCGCGCGCTTCACCTTGTCGGAAAATTCTGCACGATTCAATTCAACATCAAAAATTAAGAATTAAGAATTTCTAGACGCTTTGCGTCTAGAAAGTTCCTTCACAATAAGCGACATCTCACGACCTACTTGACCTGCTACAGAACTATTTTCTTGGGCTCGTCGGCCTAAATAGGGAAGTACAGCCTGAATTGGCCCATAAGGCAAATATTTGGCAACATTATATCCAGCCTGAGCTAAATTAAAGGAGATATTATCACTCATGCCATATAATTGTGCGAACCAGAAATGATGGTTTTTTCGGTCTACACCAGCTTTTTCCATAAGCTCGGTCAATAACCGAGCGCTATCTTCGTTGTGCGTACCGAGGCAAGTCGATACGATTGCCCTATTATCAAAACAGGCAATTAAGGCTGCGTCAAAATCTCGATCTGTGCTTTCTTTGTTTGGTTGAATAGGACTTTCATATCCCATTTCCGCAGCTCGCTCACGCTCTTTTTCCATATAAGCACCACGAACCAATTTATAACCTAGTTTAAAATTTTCGTTTTGCGCAATTTCAATCGTTGCGGTAAGATATTCTAGTCGATCGGTACGGTACATCTGAAGCGTATTGTAAATAACAACTTCTGTTTTATTGTGATTTCGCATCAAGTCGAGCACAATGTCATCAATTACGTCCTGTATCCATGTTTCTTCTGCGTCTATCAATAAACGAACGTGGTGTTCATTTGCATACGAGGCTATAGACTCTATTCGTGTTCTAATTCGTTCAAATACGTCCTTTCCAGATGCATCTAACGACCCATTGCTTGCTTGTTCTAATATGTGTAATGGACCAATACCTGTACATTTAAACACAGCAAACGGGTACTTAAGGTCTTGTTGTGCTGCGTAAATGGTTCGTTTTATTTCGTCAACGTTCTGTTCAAATGTTGCTTCATCTTCAACACCTTCAACAGAATAATCAAGGATAGACCCTACCCCACTTTTAAATAGAACATCACCAGCCTGATCACATTCTTGAATGGTTTCTCCACCACAAAATTGTTCAAATATGGTACGCTTCACCAAACCTTTTATCGGCAATCTAAGTTTTAAGCCAAAAGCCGTTAACCCTGGTCCAAATTTGACCAACCATTTATAATTAAATATCGAAAAAAGCCATTTAGCTTGTTTCAGTTTGGCGTCCGATTTATGTTTGAACGCAACTTCGGTATTATCGAACGATACTTGTGTCATTATTTACAAGCAAAAATACTTGAAAAACACGTCTCATTTCACTGATTTTAATCCAATTTGAATCGCTATTTCTTTGTTGCTCCATTCTATGATTTGCTCAAGCGAATATCTTTCGGTGATGCGTTAAATAATGCAACAATCAATTACATGAGTGAACTGTCTGAATACAAAGACTTCTTAATTGTCGGTGGCGGATCGGGCATTAGCTTGCCTCAATTCAATCAGGACCAAAATATCCAATTTATTGACTCCAATGCATCGATGATCGCGAGAGCCAAAAAACGAAAAACCAACGCTGCAGTGCATTACCACGCTATACGCTTCGAAGCCTTTGATACGAACCAAAAATTTGATGTCATCTGTTTTCCGTTCTTCTTAGACCTATACAATCAAAACGAGGCAACATCTATACTGGACAGAGCAAAAAGTCTATTAAATGACTCTGGTAGATTAGTTGTGACGGACTTTTATTCTATCAAAAAACTATCGAACTGGCGCCAAAAACTATTATTGAGGACAGTCATTGTCTTTTTTAATATTACAACTTGGCATCGCCATTCAAAAATTTTCAACATACCTAACACAATTAAAGCATCTAATTTTCAATGCATTAACTTAAAAGAATTTGCTAATGGAATGGTGTTTGCATCACTTTGGAAAAAGGCAGAACACTAAAAGTCAACTTTGTTCTGTTGTTATAAAAGCAAATGATTCAAAGTGGTAAACATATCCTCACTAGTCTATTTCTTCTACTAGCCAGTTTTAGTTACGGTCTCGACGTTGATTTTTACGGTCACGATTTGGCGTTTAACACACAGGTCATTTCTACCGTTAAAGCACCTTTCACTATCAATAAAAGAACTGTTCAAACAGCGATTACCTCAATTAAACCTGCTGACTTAACTTTAATTAAAAATCAGATTGAGGAGGCAAGTATCCAATACAACTTAGATGGTCTTGGAACCGTGTTGTTAACGGATAAAATTGTTAAAAAGATAACTGGCTTAAAAAACACTCAAAGCATTTTAAAATATAGAATATTACAAACACTTAATTACGATGTACAGTTAACGTATACTAGAAACACCATTTCTTGTTTTGGTAGACTAGGCCAAAAACCCGCCGCATCGGTATATATCATCTATAGAAATAAGCGATACACCAACCTCAACTTTAGTGATATGCGTACCTATGGAACACGTTACGTGATGAGTGACAACCGGTACGACCCAAGTGCTGTTGCTTTTGATTACTCTGGGGTTGCACCTGACATACATGCCAAGCAGTCTTTTTCACATTTAACTTGGTCGTTCCAAGGGAAAATGTACCATTTAAAAGCGCTCAAAAACTTGTCTTTCAGTGAATACTTAAGTGATTTACCGCAGTTTGACCTTGGCCCCGCCTATGTGAAGATGAGTCACTCAGAAGAATTTCAACAATCGGTATTGTCGCCATTACAAGGCTACATCGACCAAATGCATTCGAATATACAAAAAGCCAATTTCCTATTAAAATTTGCACAGTCGGCATTTGAGTATAAAACCGATAACGATCAATTCGGTCACGAGAAATATAATTTCCCTGAAGAAACCGTTGGCAGTATTTTCTCAGACTGTGAAGATCGCACAATCCTTCTGGCTTTCTTGTACAAGAGGTTACTCGGCTTTGAGAGTGTCATGCTGCATTTCGAACAAGAGAAGCACGTATGTTTGGGTGTCAAAATTCCCAATCGATCCAATGCATACTCGTTTAAATATAAAAATGAGGCATTCATGGTTTGCGAACCTACAGGAATTGGATTCGATGTAGGCGAAACAGGAATAACACTCAAAAATATTACGGAGGTAATAGAATTATTCTAGGCTATTTTTTGGGTCCTTTAGGTTGTAAAGGACGTACCTCAACATTCACTTGGTGAAAGTTGTCTGGTGTTAGGATACTATATATGATCATGTCTGCCACGTCTTGAGGCATCAACATATAATCATGCGTTTCGATGGCTGAGTTTCTAAAGAAATCTGTTTTTACTGAACCTGGATAAATACACGTCACCTTAATTCCAAAATCACGCATTTCTTTATACATCGATTGCGACATCCCTTTAACCGCGAACTTAGTGGCGCAATACCCAGATACTTGAGGATATCCTTCAATGCCTGCCGTAGACGCAATGTTAATGATATGTCCACTTCCTTTGGACTTCATAATGGGCGTGGCAATTTTACACATGTAAAAGATGCCATTCACGTTGGTCTCCATCATTTCATGCCATTGTTCAATGGTATGATCCTCGAGATAGGCAAAGTACCCCAAACCTGCATTGTTTATTAAAACATCCACTTGCTTGCCTATTGCATCAAACATTTTATTGTATGCAGCGTTCACCGAGTCGAAGCTTCTTACATCCGCCTCAAAAAAGTGAAAATTGGAATTCGCGACCTCAGGTTTGGTTCTTCCAAACCCAACTACTATGGCACCTTTCTCTAAAAGACCTTGCACAAGAGCATGTCCTATTCCTTTGCTTACGCCTGTAATTACACAGACTTTATTTTCTACATTCATTTTCTTCTAAATCTTGCTACGCCCATTTTTATTCCAAGTTCTGTTCTAAATCCAGTGGCATCGTTGATTCTTGGATAATCAACTCCTCCTCTACCCTTAGATAGGGTTAGTATATTCGATAAATACGCCTCAAGCATAAATTTATGCTGCACAATTGTGGTGAAGCCTATGGTCATATCTAAATGATGTGGATCGTAATGTACCTTCTTTACGGTTTCCGTTTGATTGTCTTGTGTACCAACCGTTTGATTAAAGTAGGCTACACCGTGTTCGTAGGCATATCCAGCGGCGAAGTAAACTCCATTCCGATATCTGCTGGCATACGGATAATGCCTGTATTGCATACCTATAAGTAAAGAGTTAAAGCTATCGGCCTCTGTAATGTTCAATCCTTGAATTTTTAAATTTCGTACCCGAACGTAATTGCGCCATACATGTTTATCGTGGTTTCTATGAATCAAATTAACCTCAATACCTGAATTGATAATGGCATTTACATCGAGTAACAAGGCGTGATCTAACACCAGTGAATCGCGCAATCGTGGTTTACGTGGGAGCGATTGGTCAAAGCTAATTTTTCCGATGCCAAAACCTAATTCCATCGTAAAGTATGCACTGTTCTTTTCTACGTGAAAAGGCCCTACTGCTGTGAACTCCATTTCAGCGTCACTATCGATTTTATTGAACCCAACGCCCATATTCAAATCAACAACGCCTTGATTATACAACGTCCATTGCCTACCCATTACAAAGCTAAACCTGTTGTATCTGTAAGAATTGAACACAAAAGACTTCGGAAAAAATTGCCCTAAGCTGCTGTAGTATGTTTCCCGGACTAATCCTGTTTGGGCTGTTAACCCAGCATAATAACCATGAAAGCTCTGTGAGTAGTTCCCGATATAGTTTTTGAACAGAAACTTTATGCTGTTTTCTGCATAATAATTTGGTGTGATTTCAACATTTATGCCTCCACCGCCAGCATTTCCTGGTGCGTTGTAAAAGAACGGGTTGTACGTATATATACTGTTTAACTGAAATCCTATGTTGTACTTTTCATCCATATTGAGTTCAACCATGGATTTCATCCCATTACGTAAATATTGAACAGGGTATTGATAATAGACACTCGAGAATTGTTGCGTTTTACGCACTTGTGCTTGCGCCTGTCCTGAAACAGTTATGAGCTGTACCAAAACAAATAGAATACATATTCGATAAAAAAATTTAACGCTTCCGGTCATATGGTTTCAGGAAGTTCAAATATCGAATAATCAGAACTTCATCGCCTGAATTATGAACTTATTTTTGTCATAAACATCGTTTCGATATTGCACCTTCCACTCTTCATCAAAGAAAATGGTGTTGTACAAAAAGAATACAGGAACTTGTTCATCCAATCGAATGAGTCGGGTATCGTCCAAAGGTTGTATATGGGCCGTAGTATCTTCAGGGTCATATTCTTTCAAACGCTCTTCATCTCTTGGTTCGTAACCCATGTGTATCCTAAAATCGTCGGCATCTAAGGTATCTATCTTCTGGGTAAGGAACTCCCCTACCAGTAATGGATTTTCTACACGAACACATCCATGGCTCACTGCGCGACCAGACCATTTAAACTTCGACTTTTGGGGAGTATCATGCAGATAGATGCTATACTTATTAGGAAAAATGAACTTCACTTTTCCCAATGCGTTTGCTTCACCCGACTTTTGGATAATTTCGAACGGTAATTTTCTTGGCGTATACAAGCGCCAATTGATCGTATCCGAACGGACTTCTTTTTTCTTATAGAAAACACCATAACCTGCGTCAGCAAGATAGTGGCTGTCCGTCTTCATCTTCCACCACATCTCGCGGGTAATAATGCTTCTTGGCACATTCCAAGTTGGATTAACTACCATATATGCTACTTTGCTGTATATCTGTGGAGTTTCGTGATCAGCAGGCTTCAACGATTTTTTTTCAATCGATTTCTTAAGCCGAGCGTCATAATTGTGTGGCCGTGGCTTACCAATACACGTGGCCATTTTTTTTATGCTATCCTCATAATGTAAGGTCAGCTCAAAGGCGGGAAGGTTAACCGAAATGTATGGCCCCTCTTCAGGAAATTCGAACCAACGAATTCGTTCCAAATTTGCCGCAATTTGATCAATGCGGTCTTGCATCGACTCGTTTAACAGTCCAAATGTATTTCTTCCGTAGATCGCGTCATCGTATAAACCGTAGCGCTGCTGAAACCGTCTTGTATACTTCGCAAAACTTTTGTTATAGGTGCCGCTGTCGGCTTCCAACATTTCGGAGGCCGATATAACCTGTATTTGATTAAGCTTTTTAGCGATTAACGGTAGAAGATCAGAGGTATCTCCGGGTTCAAATTTTCTAATGCCTGTAGTATCTATGATATCCCACTTTTCTCCTGCATCAATCCGGGTAAGATAGCCTTTCAATAAATCTTGAAGATAAACGTATGCGGTGTCTTCAATGGTTGATTTAACAAAAACCTTATCGAAATCCATGAAATCCATGATATCGAAAAGTTCAAAATCATCAAATGTACGTCGTGGCAAATGATAGCTCCCTTTAAAAATACTATCTGGTTCTGTCCTTCCAAAAACACGGTCTTTATGCAACGACAGCATGTTATCAGAAACCAATAACTCCAAATGTGCCAATTCGCCATAAAGAGAATTTATGTCTCCGGTTTTAAGTCGTGTTAAGATTACCTTAATGGAATCAAGCTTATAATACGCAGGTTTAAACCCTTCTTCTCTGCAAAGGAAAATACGATCAAGTACCAACTGCGCCATACTATCATCAACTAAATACATGGCCCAAACCGGTTTGTATTTGTGGTCTTGATAATAGTGTGTTAGTGTATCGGCAAATCGAAATCCGTTCATGTAGGTTGAATCCCCTACTTTAGATTTGATTACATCGATGAGCTCAGATTTTTGAAAATTACCGCGTTCTACAAGAGCGTTTAATTTGTCTTGATTGGGTTGCTTACAAGAAGTAACCACCAGCACAACTAAGGCTGCGATATAAATAATCGGTTTCACAACATCAAAAATAAGATGTGTTACTTATTCAACCAATGCGTTTAATAATTCGATTGGTATGAACTGTTTATTGTTTATGATTTTTGATTTTCCGTTGTAATACGTCTGAGGGTGATACAGAAATAAGCAACTTCCCCCTTGAATCAGATCTACGATGTTTTTATTGACATCCTGTGCTACTGCAGGACAGCCAAAGCTTCTACCAACTGATTGCTGAGCTTCTGCAATTTCTTGGCTCACATAATGTGCCCCATGCATAACTATTCCACGGGCAAATGCATTGCTGTTAAATCCTGGCTCCAATCCTCGTAGTTTAAGCGAATAACGGTGTCGGCCATTATAAGGTTGACCTGTAACATAGAAGCCTAAAGAAGATTTTTTAGAATTAGATCGGTTTGAAAAAGAGCTAGCAAACTTGTCGCCTGAGTATTTACCATGGGCAACCAACTCATTGAATACAATTTGTTTGCTGTTTAAATCAAACACCCATAGGCGTTTTTGACTACTTTGCTTCGAGAAGTCCAATACCGTTAAAAACTGGTTGTTAGCCAATTCGTTGGTATAACGCAAATACAAGTATCCTTTTAAAGCTTTGTTGAAAACGTCCTTACTCAGCTCACTCTCAACCAATCCAAACTGATTGTATAACGCGGTTGAAGTTTTGGTAAAGTCGATACCATCTGGAGAGACGGCTACTTCGTAATTAAAATCGTTTTTGCCTATGCCAGGTGCATGGAAAGACTGCAAGCCTATGAATAAAAAACTAAGTACAAAAATGAATAAAGTCCGCTTTGCCATCAAGTCTGCAAAATTAATAGAATGGCAGACAAATCAATACACATTTTTCTAGCCCCTGTTCACTCCTAAACACACACGGCACATAGCTTGTCCAACATTCTGATAATCAAACGAGTTGCATAAAAAAAGCGTTGCCAGTTGGCAACGCTTTCGTTTCTACAGTAAGATTTTTTTAGTCTTCTGATTCGCCAGTTAAAGCTGGATCAGCGTCATATCCTTCTCCTTCAACCTTAATTTCTTCAGTTGAAGTCGAATCATTTTTACATTCTTTCTTGCATTCTTTAGCGTCTTTTCCTTCGCACTTTTCTTTGCAACATTTCTTCTCACCATCTTTACATTTCTTTTCAGACTTGCAATGGTCTTTGTAATCTGCACAAGCCTTATCGTCTTTCTTACAGTGTGCTTTTTCCTCTTTGCAACATGCTGATTTTGCGTCGTCTTCGCCATGACCACCGGCCAATTGAGCCAAAACTGGAGCAATTACTAAACCAATTAAACATGTTAACTTTATTAAGATGTTCATTGAAGGTCCAGAAGTATCTTTAAACGGATCCCCAACTGTATCACCAGTAACAGCAGCTTTATGCGCTTCAGAACCTTTGTACGTCATTTCACCATCAATCATAACACCTGCTTCGAAAGACTTCTTAGCGTTGTCCCATGCACCACCAGCGTTATTCTGGAAGATTGCCCAAAGAACACCACTCACACATACACCAGCCATATAACCACCAAGTACTTCAGCAGCTAAAATCCAATCACCAGAGATTAATCCAGTTAAGAATCCTACTAAGATTGGGGTTAAGATGGTAATAGCACCTGGCAATACCATTTCTTTCAATGCCGCTTTTGTAGAAATATCAACACATTTACCATATTCAGGAGTTCCTGTTCCTTCCATGATTCCTGGAATATCTCTAAACTGACGTCTAACTTCTTTCACCATTTCCATGGCTGCTTTACCAACAGACTTCATAGCCAATGCAGAGAAAACTACTGGAATCATTGCTCCAACAAATAAGGAAGCCAATACTGGCGCCTTAAAGATGTTGATACCATCAATACCTGTAAATGTTACATAGGCTGCAAACAAAGCAAGAGCAGTTAGTGCTGCAGATGCAATCGCAAATCCTTTTCCGATGGCTGCTGTTGTATTACCAACTGAATCCAATACGTCTGTTCTTCCTCTTACCTCTTCAGGTAATTCACTCATTTCTGCAATACCACCTGCGTTATCCGCGATAGGCCCAAATGCATCAATAGCTAATTGCATAGCTGTTGTAGCCATCATGGCAGAAGCTGCGATAGCCACACCGTAGAATCCTGCAAACGCATATGACCCCCAAATAGCTGCAGCAAATAAAATGATTGGTGCAAATGTTGACATCATACCAGTTGACAAACCTGCGATTAAGTTAGTTCCAGCACCTGTACTTGAACTTGCGATAATCGATTGTACGGGTTTCTTGTCCATTCCAGTATAGTGCTCAGTGAAGTAAGAGATTAAACCTCCAACAGCAAGACCAATTAATACCGAATAGAATATGTACATAGAAGAGAAGGTTTTTTGACCTTCATGGAAAAACTCCATTGTCAACGTTTCTGGTAACATCCATCTAATAACAAAGAAACATGCAACACCTGTTAAGGCGATTGAAATCCAGTTTCCTTTATTTAGTGCACTTTGCACAACAGATTCTTTTGCGTCTGTTCCTGTAACTTTAATAAACATCGTTCCAACAATTGAGAATACGATGCCTAATCCAGCGATTAAAATAGGAAGTAGAATTGGTCCCATATTACCGAATGCATCAGTAAATGTTCCATTCCCCATATCCTTAATAAGATAATTACCTAAAACCATTGCCGCCAACATAGTAGCCACATATGATCCGAAAAGGTCAGCACCCATACCTGCAACATCACCAACATTATCTCCAACGTTATCAGCAATTGTAGCTGGGTTACGTGGGTCATCCTCAGGAATTCCTGCTTCAACTTTACCTACTAAATCAGCTCCAACGTCGGCTGCTTTCGTATAGATACCACCACCAACTCTTGCAAACAAAGCAATTGATTCTGCTCCTAATGAAAAACCAGCAAGGGTTTCCAATACGATCATCATATTGTGGTAAGGAGTACCGTCTCCGCCCATAAACCATTTGGTTAATAGAACAAATAGAAGGCTTAAACCTAAGACAGCTAAACCAGCAACACCAAGCCCCATAACTGTACCACCCGTAAATGATACTTTTAGAGCATGAGACAAACTCGTACGAGCCGCCTGAGTAGTTCTAACGTTTGCAGCTGTGGCAATACGCATACCTATGTTTCCGGCAATTGCTGAAAATATCGCTCCTAAAACAAATGCAATTACAATAAACCAATGTGTTGATTCTACAATCGTTGACAAAATGCCAAGTAGAATACCAGCTACAACAATAAAAATTGCTAATACACGATACTCTGCTTTAAGGAACGCCATCGCCCCTTCTTGGATGTGCTTCGCAATGCTTTGCATTTTTTCATTACCGGCATCCTGATTGTTTACCCATTTCGATTTGACGAACATTACCACTAGCCCGATTAATCCGAACACTGGCAATAGATAGATTAAATTCTCACTCATCTCTTTATCTGATTTTTAAAGGCGGCAAAAATACAATTTTTTCATCGAGGTAATAGTAGTGTGTATTATTTTAAGGAATAATCTGTAGCGTCTTAGCCCAAAGCCGTGTTCATCGCGCTTATTCTTTATAATGAAAGACGAATTCCCTGCCTTCATCCCCAGTATTTTTCAGTGCCTTTGGTAGCAACATATATACAGTTATCCTTCAAACAGAAATGGGCACCGATATATTGAAGTTGTCGAAGATGTAAAACTCAAGATTACATCAAACCCAATAAGCGGTTACATTAAATAAGGCACCTGACAATCTGCGCTTTTGGCTGAAATAGGTTGATTGATGCACAAACAAGTCCGTAAAGAATCATCTTTACAAATTGTGTATTGTGCAAGAATCAAAACGTTTATCTTCGCAATTCACGCCCTTTAATCATACTTAATGAAACGCTTTACTACGCTTCTGTTAATTACTGTTTTTTCCATTCCATTCATAGCCGGTCAAACGGTTAACGACACCACCAAAACGCCCTATTGGATTGACATGATGTCAGATCCGTCTGTGAATTTTTACCAAACACAGCGGGCATTCAATTTGTATTGGCAAAATAGACCCATAGAAAAAGGCAGTGGTTACAAGCCGTTTAAACGTTGGGAATACAGTACATCGGAATTAATTGATGGTAAAGGAAACATCCCAGCACCTGGGCAGCTTGAAGCGGAAGTTCAGAAATATTTAAAGCTAAGAGCATTAAACAGTAGCACTACCTATGGAGCGCTTGGAGGAAGCGCGGCCACCTGCCAAACCACAGGCAATTGGGTTGAATTAGGACCAACCAATTTACCGTCTAATCGGACGGGGCAGCCTAATGGTCTTGGCCGAATAAACTCGGTTGCTTTTCATCCAACCGACTCAAACATCATTTATGTTGGTGCACCAGCAGGTGGAATGTGGGTAACCAAAGACGGCGGACAAACGTGGTCGAGCAACACTGACTCGCTAGCAAGCTTAGGCGTATCGTCGATCGCAGTTGACCCTACCCATCCCGACACGATCTATTTGGGCACCGGCGATAGAGACGCAAGCGACTCGTATGGAAGTGGTGTGTATAAAAGTAAAGATGGTGGGCAAACATGGACCCTATCAAACTCTGGTATGGGCAACAAGATTGTAGGCAAATTGCTAATTGACCCTACTAATACCAACACCTTACTTGCGGCCACAAATGACGGCATCTATCGCTCTACGAATGGGGGTTCTAGCTGGACCCTTGAGCAAAGCGGTAATTTTAAAGACTTAGTTTTTGACGCAATCAATTCATCCATACTTTTTGCGTGTCGTACCTCAGCACGACTCTATAAATCAACCAATAATGGTCAAAGTTGGAGTCAGATTACTTCTGGCCTTCCATCTAGCAAAAGCAGAATGGCTGTGGCTGTAACACCCCACGATTCGAACTACGTATATGTTGTGGTAACCAATTCTAGATCCTACGAAGGGCTCTACCTATCAACCAACCGTGGAGCGTCATTCACCCAAATGAGTGATACACCAAACATCATGGACTATTCTCACCTAGGAACTGGCACTGGCGGACAGGCCTGGTATGACTTAGATATTGCAGTTGACCCAAATGATAAATCAATCGTCAATGTATGTGGCGTTAATATTTTTCAAAGCAAAGACTATGGCCGAACTTGGAAGATAAATGCCCATTGGGTAGGTAGTGGCGGTGCACCTGCTGTGCATGCCGACAACCACGTAATGGAGTATCAACCCGGAACCAATACGCTGTATTCCGGAAACGACGGCGGTATCTACTACACTAAAAATTTAGGTTCAAGTTGGAAAGATATTAGTGATGGAATTTCCATTGCGCAAATCTATCGACTTGGTCAGAGTGCCACTGAATCAAACACCCTCGTTAACGGATACCAAGACAATGGAACAGGTTTTTATGAGAAGGGTAAATGGTATACAGTTATTGGTGGTGATGGAATGGACTGTGTTATAGATCCAACAACGGCAACCTATGCGTATAGTGAATTGTATTATGGGGATATCCGAAGGATTAAAGACGGTCGAAGTCAAGGCACCATTGCCAAAAACGGAGTGAATGGCATTTCGGAATCTGGTGGATGGGTAACTCCTTATGTGCTTAGAGAAGGCACACCCAGTACCATGTTTGTTGGTTATAAAAATATATGGCGCTCCACCAACATTCAGGCTAGCTCCAGAACCAGTGTTTCTTGGTCGAGAATATCAAACAATGTTGCTGGTTCAAATTCATCAAACATCGCTGTTTTAGAAAACTCAAGTGCCAATTCAAACATTTTATATGTGGCCAGAAGCGATAAGAAGTTTTTTAAATCAACCAATGTAAATGCAACAAGTCCGAGTTGGACTGACTTAACTTCCTTATTGCCCAATAACGCAAATGTATCGTGGATTGAATCGCATTCAACCTTCACTAACCGATTATGGATTTGTCAAAGCAACAAAATCTATCAATCCAACAATGGAGGAACAAGTTGGAGTAACATTTCAAATGGTTTGCCCAACATTCCCATATTATGTGTCGTGTTCGACTCGAGCAGTAAGAAACAAGGCATGTATTTGGGTACTTATATGGGCGTTTATTATAAGGACACAACCATGAGCAGTTGGGCCTGGTTTAACGACAACATGCCCATTAATACGCGCGTACGGGATATTGAGATTTACCATAACCCGTCGGGTAGAGGTTTAAGCCACGTAGTTTGCGCTACTTACGGACGAGGTAACTGGAAATCGTCATTATATGATGAAGACAAGATCAAACCAGTCGCAGGTTTTTCAGTAAACAATTCTGTATTGTGTTCTGGAGAATCTGTAAACTTTACCGACACAACCAAAAATATGCCCACCGCTTGGTTGTGGAGGATTAGTCCAAACACAATAACCTATTTGAACGGGACAGACAGTTGTTCTCAAAACCCAGAAATAAAATTTGATTCTGCAGGGATATACTCAGTATTGTTATTCTCTGAAAATTGTAGTGGCATCGACTCGGTACTAAAAACGAGGTACATAAAAGTTCCTCCTGCCATTGTTACGGCTAAATGCACAACTACCACCACAAATAAATCTGTAAACTATGGCATTGGCATATTTGAAGTCAGCTTAGGCGGCTATACATTTTCTTCTGCTGGATTATACGACGAAGGGGAATATGTAGATAAAACATGCTCAGAAGTTTTAAAGTTACAGGCTGATACTTCCTATCTCACCACAATTAAAACAGGAAGAAGTAACGACGAATATGTAAAAGTCTATATCGACTTTAATAACAACGGCGATCTAAGCGATTCGGGTGAATTGGTTTTTGATGCGGGTAAGAATAGAACCACCCATACCGACACCATTAAAATACCTAAATCGGTGGTTACAGACACATTCTTAAGGATGCGTGTCATGAGTGATTTTAGCAGCATTTCAAGTTCATGTGGCACCCTACGCTATGGTCAAACAGAAGATCGTAGTATCTTTTTTGAGAACACGGCAACCACCGCCTCTGTTTTTGACACGGCATGTACTGCATACACTTGGACGTTAAACTCCAATACGTATACGTCAAGTGGCACCTATTCGCATACGCTAAAAGGGAAAAATGCCGCTGGTGGTGATTCGATAGTTACCTTACACCTGCTGGTCAATGATGCTTCCTTTGCAACTGTTTCAGATACGGCTTGCAATACGTACACATGGTCTCAAAACAGCACCACCTACACTTCCAGTGGTGCATACAAAGACACCATGATTGCAGCAAATGCTGTAGGTTGTGATTCTATCATAACCTTAAACTTAATCGTACATGCGTCTAACACTGGATTAGATTCGTTAGTTGAATGTGATTCGTATACATGGATAGATGGGAAAACCTATACAGCTAACAACACAACTGCCACTTATACGATAACAAACGCTGCGGGATGTGATTCGGTTGTTACCCTAAATCTAACCATAAACAAATCGAGTACTGCCACAGATACAGTAGTCGAATGTGATTCGTATACATGGATTGATGGCAAAACATACACATCGAGCAACAACACCGCAACCCACAAAGTGACCAACAGTGCGGGATGTGATTCAACCGTCACACTTAATTTGACTATTTATAAAACTACTACGTCAAGTGTTTCCGACACAGCTTGTGATAGCTACAAGTGGTCGCAAAACAGCAAAACATACACCTCTAGTGGAACGTATCGAGACACCATAAACAGTAGCAGCGCAAATGGATGCGACTCCATTATCACCTTAACCTTGGTAATTCACAAGTCAAGTAGCAGCACAGACAAACAGACCGCCTGTGATGCCTATAAGTGGATTGATGGTAAAACCTACACGTCAAGTAACACAACGGCAACCTATACACTTACCAATGCAACCGGTTGTGATTCGGTAGTAACACTGAACCTAACCCTCAATAAGTCGAATACAGGAACCGATGTCCAAACGGCCTGCGACTCGTATTCATGGATTGATGGTAAAACATATACATCGAGTAACAACAGTGCAACCCATACAGTAAAGAATACTTCCGGTTGTGATTCAGTTGTTACCTTAAATCTTACCATAAATACCAAAAGCTTTGCATCCGTAAAAGACACCGCATGTGATGCATACACCTGGGCCATCAATGGTCAAACATATACCTCCAGCGGCGCTTACATAGACACACTAAAAGGTAAGAATGACGCAGGATGTGATTCCATCATTACCTTAAATCTCGTTATCACAAACTCAAATACCGGCACCGATGTACAAACAGCCTGTGATACATACAAGTGGATTGATGGTAAAACGTACACTGTAAGTAACAGCACTGCCACCCATACGTTGGTCAACACTTCAGGATGTGATTCTATAGTCACACTAAACTTAACCATACTGAGATATTCAACCGCGACTGACGTACAAACTGCCTGCAACACATTTACCTGGATTGATGGCAACACGTATACCAAAAGCAATACCACAGCAACACATACATTGAAAAATGGCGCAGGATGTGATTCAATCGTTACAATAAACTTAACGGTGAACTACTCAAATACAGGAACCGACGTTCAATCAGCTTGTGATAGCTACAAGTGGATTGATGGTAAAACATATACATCAAGTAATTCGACAGCCCAACATACGGTGCAAAATGCAACGGGTTGCGACTCTGTAGTTACATTGAATCTGACAATGAATTATTCCAGCTCGGGAGTGGACAAACAGACTGCTTGTGACACGTATAAATGGATCGATGGACGAACTTATACAGTGAGCAATAACACAGCAACCCATACATTAACCAATGCCAGTGGGTGCGATTCTGTTGTTACACTCGATTTAATCATAAATCGATACAGCACTGGAGTTGACAAACAAACCGCATGTGGCCCATACACTTGGATAGATGGCAAAACGTATACAGTCAATAATACCACTGCAACACACGCACTAAAAAACACGCTTGGATGCGATTCCATCGTGACTCTAAACCTTACGATGTATGCACCGAATACTGGGACTGACAAACAAATCACTTGTGAAACATTTACATGGATTGACGGTAAAACGTATACGACCAGCACGAACAGTCCGACGCATACCTTAACGAACGCAAATGGCTGCGATTCTGTGGTGACGCTTGACCTTACCATTGTAAACCTTGATGTAACCGTAAATACAAACGACCCTGAAATGACGGCAAACGCGACAGGTGTGACCTACCAATGGTTGGATTGCAAAAACAACTATGCAAAAATTACAGGAGCTACAGCGAAAACATTTAATGCATCAAAAAATGGCATTTACGCCGTTGAGCTAACCAATGGCAATTGTATAGATACGTCAGATTGCGTTACCATTTTATTGGCGTCAGCGTTGAAAGACGAACTGTTTACTAACGTAAACGTATATCCAAATCCTAATGACGGATTAGTCAATATTGATTTGGGTGATTTGAAAGATGTAACGATATCGGTGTACGACTTAGCCGGTAAATTGATTTATGTAAAGACAAATATTAATTCAGCCATCTTCCAGTTTGAATTAGAGGCGGCTAAAGGTACTTACGTGATAGAGCTTGTATCTGAAGGCAAAACGCATCAAGTGAAGTTGGTGAAGAGGTAGGGAGTTGTTTAAGAGCAGAGAAGAAAGAACAGAGAAGAAAGAAAATAGAACAGAGAAAATAGACTTACATTGTCATGGATTGATGTCATGCGTCCTAAGTCATCCAAAACACCAATGCGCTAACACGCCAAAAGCGAAGCGTACCAAAAGTGCCCTACTTCACCTTCACCGTGTAATATGCACACGTTGTGACAAAGTTCCGTAAGAATGGAATGTAATTCACAATACCTAACTGCTTTCGTGGTTTTAATCCAAATTTGAATTTATAGATTGGATTGAACAGATAAAATGTTTTGTTTACGATTTCCAATCCAGCCGACTTCGTAATGCGTTCAAAACGTTCTATGGAAATACCGGTGTCTTTAATTTCTTCTAAACCTTCAATCATCGCTTCTGATTCGCCAAACATTTTTAGCATGCCCTTGTATAAAAACTTGGGCAGAATGTGATAATAAGGCAGCTTGCTACCAACTTTCGATTTGGCCACCTGCTGATGTCCACCATAAGGCATATACCACGGAGGGAATCCAAAAAAGATAATACCGTTTGGCGCCAGAAAGTCTTTTAAACGGACCATGATTTTTTCTTGCTCATGGATATGCTCAATCACATCTTTTAAAATAATCAGATCGAATTTTGGCTGAAACTGATTGGGATCTATGTCATAAATGTCTTTTGCAATGAACTGGATCAGGCCTTGCTTCACCTCCTTTTCCATAAGCGCTTTTGCCCGTTCCACACGTTGCGGACTCAATTCAACACCTACACAGTGATGCCATCGTGCGGTAAAAGCACTTAGAACTCCAGCTTCACCACTACCGATTTCAAGAACGTGTAATGGCTTTGAAACGTCGATAGATTCTGAGACAAATGGGATAACATATTGCTCTGTTACCTCACGCGTCATATCATGATAACGCTTCATATCTCCGTGGAATTCGTACATGCTGCAATTTTAGTAAGAAAAAGCAAATAAAAACACACCGATTCCCCTCACACAGATACTAATTTTTGTAAAAATTATTCGACTTCACATTATACCTCAACTTCAACTTAAATAATATCTTTGCCGCCGCATGAAAAACATCCGTAACTTTTGCATCATCGCGCATATCGACCATGGTAAATCAACCTTGGCGGATAGACTCTTACAAGAAACGAAGACCGTTTCGGAAAGAGATTTAAAAGCGCAGGTGCTTGACGATATGGATTTGGAGCGCGAACGTGGGATAACCATTAAGTCGCATGCCATTCAAATGAAACATGTATATGAGGGTGTTGAATACACACTTAACTTGATTGACACCCCAGGACACGTTGATTTTTCATACGAAGTATCACGGTCTATTGCTGCTTGTGAAGGTGCTTTGCTCATCGTTGATGCGGCACAAGGCATACAAGCACAAACCATTTCAAACCTTTACCTCGCCCTTGACCATGAGTTGGAAATTATACCAATCCTCAATAAAATGGATTTGCCAGGCGCTATGCCGGAAGAGGTAAAAGACCAAATTGAAGAACTCATTCTTTGTGACCGAGACGACATCATACCTGCCAGTGGCAAAACTGGTCTTGGTGTCACTGAAATATTAAAGGCAATAATCGACCGTGTGCCCTCTCCTAAAGGAGAACCAAAAGCACCATTGAAAGCACTGATTTTCGATTCTGTTTTCAATTCGTTTAGAGGCATTATCGCATACTATAAGGTTATAGACGGTTCTATACAAAAAGGCGATCACGTTAAATTTATCAATACGGGCAAAGAATACCATGCTGATGAAATTGGCATTTTAAAGCTTTCACAAGAGCCTGCTGATGAGATAAAAACTGGTAATGTGGGGTATATCATTTCCGGAATTAAAGAAGCCAAGGAAGTAAAAGTTGGGGACACGATAACCAAAGTTGACAATCCTACACAAACAGCAGTATTGGGTTTTGAGGATGTAAAACCAATGGTTTTTGCAGGAATCTATCCTGTAGATACAGAGGACTTTGAAGAGTTGCGTGAAGCTATGGGCAAACTGCAATTAAATGATGCCTCTTTAGTTTTTGAGCCTGAATCATCTGCGGCACTTGGTTTTGGCTTCCGTTGTGGATTCCTTGGCATGCTCCATATGGAGATTATTCAGGAACGATTGGAACGCGAATTCGGCATGACCGTAATTACAACTGTTCCTAACGTTTCGTACCATGCCTACAACAAACGAGGAGAACAGAACATCGTAAATAACCCAACAGATTTACCACAAGGCAGCAACCTCGATTACGTTGAAGAACCATATATCAATGCACAAATAATCACTGCTGGTGATTACGTAGGAGCCGTGATGGGCTTATGTATGGAAAAACGTGGGCAACTCAAAAATCAGGTCTATTTGACCACCAGTCGAGTTGAATTGACTTTTGAAATGCCGATGGCCGAAGTTGTCTTTGATTTTTACGACAAGTTAAAGTCGATATCGCGTGGATATGCCAGTTTTGACTACCACCCAATAGAATACCGTCAATCGGAACTAATAAAGCTGGACATACTCTTAAACGCAAAACCTGTGGACGCATTATCTGCCATTATCCATAGAGATAAGGCGTATGAATACGGTAAGAAGATTTGCTTGAAGTTGAAAGAACTAATCCCGAAGCAGCAATTCGAAATTGCTATTCAAGCTGGTATTGGCAGCAAGATTGTTGCGCGTGAAACAATCAAAGCAATGCGTAAGGATGTTACCGCTAAATGTTACGGTGGTGATATTACCCGTAAACGTAAACTGCTAGAAAAACAGAAAAAAGGTAAAAAACGTATGCGCCAAGTGGGTAACGTTGAAATTCCTCAATCTGCGTTTATGGCGGTGTTGAAGATTAATGATTAGTTTTTGTTTTCTATTTTTCATTTAGGGCTTTCCAGCCCTTGAACCCGGATTTCATTCTTTTTGGCAAAAAGAACGAAACAAGAAAAGCCTAAAAATAATAAGCCCTTCGTTTTGGTTCACTCAACCCTCCACCACATCTAGGCCACCAAAACCCAACATCGCACACCGCCGATTATTTTTGACCACCCGCGCTTCGCGTTGTAGCTAGATTAGGCTGTCGTCGTACTGGAGCGATGGCCCACCAAAAATACGAGGGGCGGCGCACTTGTCCAGACCATAGCGTCTGGGTTTCTGTTAGGCCTTCGCTCTAAAATCTACGCACGAGTTAAACCGACCTTTGAATTATTCTGTAGAAATCGAGAAAGGCAATTGTGTGTAGGGTTTGCACTAAGCGGACAGGAAAGCGCAGCGACTTTGGCTGTGGGAAGGAATTGGCTTTCGTAGAGTTCAAAGAAGAATTCAGAAGTCTTGATTTTTTTGCTTCGTTTTTTCATCAAGGAAAAAATGAAGATTGGTTATAGGCAGATAAGCCTAAGCAACGAAAGCAACGTTACCTGAATTTGAAACATCTTTTCATTATGAAGTGGTTTAAGTTAATCGTTTTGCTCGGCACAACATTCCCTAGTCTTGGTCAAACCATAACATATTTTGAAGTGTATAATGGTTGGGGATCCCGATACAGCTCTCAAAGCGAAGGAATTACTTACAGTGACTCATCGGTTAGTCAGCATTGGATTGGCAATACAACTCTTGAAATTAACCAACATAAAAATAAGTGCACAATATTTGGTTACCCAGCGCCACCAAAATACTTCCCAGTAGATGCTAATTTACTAGACGCCATATATTTCTATGACTCGTTAACTTCGGCAGTAGAGTTTGAAATTAAAGTCACACCAGAAATAATTGAATCTCTTAATGAATCTCACAATCGTAAATACGACTGCAATGTCGACTTCAACCAATACCCTTTTGTCATAACCTCAGACACCGTTGCACTTTTAAGAACAAGTGTCATTCCTGATTACTCAGAAATTAGTTTTATATGTGACGGAATCGGTGCGACCTTCAGTTGCATAATAGTTTATGATTACACAGATACTGTTCAACATGGAATATCAGGAAACTATGATTTGTCAAACTCCATGTATTTGGACACAACACTACCTATCTACTGTTTATTCCAGGAGTTTCCGGGTTTATTTGTTGAAGAGAACTATTTTGCTCCAGTAAAGGAATCCGAAATGGGTGACATTATATGTCGATTCATAGATTGGAGAAATGAAGAAAAGAAAATGAAAACCGGCACAATCAGAAAAAACATACAAATCGGAAGTGAAGTAGAAATTGTTGAAAAACACAATCAACGTTCTGGCGAGCTAACAGACGGTTTTGTTGAACGCATACTAACAAAATCGCCCAACCACCCACATGGTATCAAAGTACGACTAGAAACAGGAGAAGTTGGTCGTGTCAAGAACATTATCGAAGATCCTTTAGAAGACATATAAAACATGATGAAATCAAATTTTTCAATCCTTTTAATAACCATTCTGTCAACGCTATTATTCAATAGTTGTAAAGACGACAAAGTAGACGGACAATGGTTTCCACCTACATCAAACCAACCCAATGTTTTATTGGTGATTGCTGACGACATGAGTATTGAGGCCTGTCCTGGATACGGTATTGGAGCAACGAAGCCGAACATGCCTAACCTTCAAAAGCTAATTGATAATGGTGTGAGTTTCGATAATTTTTGGACAAACCCCATCTGTTCTCCTACACGCGCTACCATATTATCTGGTAAATATGGATACAACTCCGGCGTGCTTGATGTGCAAGATAATGGCACTATAAAGGCAGACGAAAAAACCTTACATCAATACATCAACGAAATATCGGGCAACGGCTATAGCCACTCCATCATTGGCAAATGGCACCTTTCACCTAGAGAGCCCAATCGGCCAACCCAAATGGGTATCGGCTATTACGCAGGTTTGTTGGGTGGTGCAGTGTCTGATTATGGTTCTTGGCAGTTTACCGAAAACGGTCAAACAACGACTTCGAATGAATACGTTACCAAAAAGTTTACGAATTTAGCTATCGATTGGATCAACGATCAAGACAAGCCATGGTTTTGTTGGTTGGCTTACACCGCTCCGCATACCCCTTTTCACTTACCTCCTGATTCGATGCACGCACAAGGCAACTTGCCTACAGACCAGGCCAGTATTGATGCCAATCCCCTACCCTATTTTATGGCGATGATAGAAAGTGTGGATCATGAACTTGGAAGGCTTATGGACAATATCCCGTCGGATGAGCTAGACAATACGATAATTATTTTCATAGGCGACAACGGAAGTCATGGCCAAGTAATCCAAGCACCTTATGTGTCAACTCAGGCCAAAGGTTCGTTGTATGAAGGCGGGATTCATACACCAATGATTGTTTCTGGTGTCGGTGTTAATGGAGGCAGCACACGCGAACCAGCATTGGTTAGCTCGGTAGACCTATTTGCAACAATTGGAGAACTTATTGGCAGCAACGTAACGCAGTATGAAGACAGTTACAGTTTTGCCGGATTATTAGACAATTCTAATGCGCAACAAAGGGTGTTTAATTACAGCGAAGTAAACAACGACGTAGCAAATAGGGCTGGCTATACCGTACGCGATGCAACTTACAAACTCATTCAGTTCGACAGCGGAAATAGAAGGTTCTACAACCTTGTTGAAGATCCTTATGAAACCGATAACCTAATTAACAAGCTTAGTTCAGCAGATCAAAAAGCACTGTCTGATCTTGAAGCTGAGGCGGCGCGGATAAGGGATTAGGACTGAAGGATTGAATGTCTGAATGTCTGAATGTCTGAATGTCTGAAAATAGAATAAGTGAACGATTAATTCAACGTCAACTTCCACTTAAAAGTCTATGTTCTATGGTCTATTCTCTATATTCATTCTGCATTTCCCTAATTCCTATTGACTAATTTCTAATTCCTGCTTATCGAATGAGTGAATTTGAAAAAATTATCAATTCTTAATTCTCAATTATCAATTCCCTACTCATCCATCTGTCGGAAAGCATCTTTCTGTACTCCAAGAAATAACCAATTGGCAATAGCTTGTCTGTTGTCAACAATGAGCAGTCTTTTTTGATCAAACTCATTGGTAATGTTTCCTAATTCGATATACACCGCAGATGGTTTAGATTCTCTTAACACGTATAGATCACGGGCTTTAACAACGCCCTTGTATCCTCTATTTTTCTGATGCTCTTTATACTTCGCATCGATTGTATGCAACATGGTATCGGCCGTTTCTTTGCCACTGGATGAACCTGGAAAATGATAAAAGAAAATATCGATTTTCTCCCCTATTGATCTGGAATCCACATGAATGGCAATCATTTTTTGCAACTTGGCATTGGCTTTTTCCTTCTTGTACAAATTATTGACTACTGCTGTACGTTGTTTTAGTCGGCGTACTTGATTGATAGGAATTTTTTGTTTGAACCAAACTACTTCGTCTTTATCGTATCCCAGATATTCTTGGTCACGTATTCCATCATTCTCATCACGAACAATTACATACACCTTTGCGCCATGACTCAATAAATTTCGTGCAAGACGCAGCGTGACATCATAAGCATATTCATCTTCACATAAATAATTACCATCTTTTTTGGTCATCGCTCCAGGGTCTGGACCGCCGTGCCCACTAACCAAGTAATAGACACAACCTGCTAATGTTTCGTCTTCCACAGTAATCTCCTCATACGCTTTACCAAGAATAGGAATCTTCATTGTGTAAGACTTAAAATCAGACGTTGTCGGAACACAGTATAACTCGTGATACGGCACCCATAACTTATTATCGTCTTTGTAATTAGCTTTCTTTATGCCGCTTTCGACCAATGCTTCATTGAACTTTTGAATACGAAGTGCTTTGTCATAATCGTCAATCCCCATGGTGTTACGAATCGTGCCACCCGTATAGTTATACACCTTTAAAGGCAGTTTATATTTCTTTTCAAGAATGAGGTAATCTGTTGGCCCTAGCTTATTTAACGCAAGAAATGAATCTAGGTTACAATTGCTTTGATGCAGTTTATAGCGACTAAGAAGGGTTTGGATACCGTCGCCTTTATTTACTTCAACAGTAAGGTTGGTTTGTGCATTAACCGATATACATGCGGTAACAATAACCGCCAAAAAAAGTGTTTTAAGTCTCCCACCCATATTTGCCCAGCAAAGGCACGAATTTAAATTCTCCATGTTCCGTACGTTCATATTTGTTTTCAACAACCTTTTTGATCAGTACCATTTTTTGGATTGATCGATCACCCATCGGCACAACAAGTTTGCCGCCTGGTTTTAATTGTACCTTCAATTGTTCTGCCAAACTATTTCCTCCAGCAGTTACTACGATCCCATCAAAAGGTCCTTTTGATGGCAAACCGATTGTACCATCACCAAGAAAACAGTGAATTGGCACTTTCAATTTCGAAAACAATTGACTCGTAGATTTGAACAGCGCCTCGATACGTTCGATGGTAAAAACGGTCGCTCCTAATTGCGCAAGGATAGCTGCCTGATATCCACTTCCTGTTCCTATCTCAAGTATAACGTCGCCTGGTTGTATGTTGAGTAATTGTGTTTGACACGCCACAGTGTACGGTTGAGAGATTGTTTGACCACTACCGATTGGAAACGCTTTATCGTCGTAAGCATTGTCCCAAAAGTCTTTTGGAAAAAAGTAATGACGCGGAACCAGGCCAATGGCTTCCAAGACCTTTTCGTCACGTATTCCCTTATTTCTAAGCGCTTCAACCAATCGTTTGCGCATTCCCTTGTGTTTAAAAGAATCTTCCAAAGTGTATTTTATTTTTGACAACTACTGAAAACATTATTTCATACACCCCTAATTAAAAATTTACTTCGCAAGTGTATTTCTGAATGCAAATAAATTCAAAAACACTGAATGTTGGCGTAATTGGTAAAGGGAACTTTACCGATGAAACGCTACGAATATTTTTAGATAGAAAAATGTTCGGGTTGTGCTGCGGTCTTCAAAGTCACAAATTTGAAAATCTGCTACCGCTAAGAAATTATGAAGAACTAGACAAAACGGTTGATGCCGTGATGATTTTTGACCCGGCGTTTTGTCTGTACGAAAATCTAGTTGAAGTAATTAAAAGTTGTAAGCATGTATTCATTACCGATACATCGCATATGACCAAGCATCAACTCAAACGAATTGCTAACTACGCAGCAGAAGCTGGTGTCCACGTTCAAGTGAGTAACGGATTGCGATTTGAACATATCCATACAGAAATCAAAGACCTAGAGTTAGAGCCGCGTATCATAGAATGCAGCCACTACTTAAAACGTCCTGAAAATAAAAAGGAGAAGATCTCTTTAATCAATGACATTTTACTACCTGATATTGATATTGTACTGTCTTTGGCTAACTCCAGAGTTAAGCATGTATCGGCTACAGGTGTTGGCGTTTTGTTTGACGACCCTGACGTGGTTAATGCGCGCATCGAGTTCTATAACGGTTGTGTTGCCACAATATCTACCAGTAAAATTGCCGATAAGGAAGTTCATAAAATAAGATTCTTCCAAAACAATAATTATCACACACTCAACTTCCAAAACCAAAGCTTACGTATCTTAACAGGTAATGAAACACCTGAGGATATGGCTGAAATTAGTGTTGAGGAGCAAATGGACGATCAAACAAACTTTCATAAAAGCGTAAATCGTCAAGAAATCTTAGAAAAAGAAATAGAATCTTTCTACTATTGCATCGTTTTAGGGACTGAACCCGTTCTTAGCTTATCAGAGTTTATTGAATCTCGTGATGTAGCCGACCGGATTATAGATCAGCTCGAACGAAATTTTAGCCGGAAATGATAAAAATCGCTGCAAAGCCTTCTACCTTTTTTAAACCCTTTCAAACTATTCTACTTGCGTTCGTTGTAATCGCATTGAATGCTTGTAATGTATTTGATCGAGAAGAACCTACACCTGTTTACTTTTTCATCGACAACTTCGAACTTGAAACCAAGTCTGACAATAGCCAAGGAAGCAATGCACACGACATTAGAGACGCCTGGGTTTATGTTGATGGTCAGCTTGTTGGTGCATTCGAAGTTCCAGTGACCGTACCTATAATAGCCAGTGATACTGTTCTTGTAACCATCTTAGCAGGCGTAAAGAAGAATGGCCGGTCAGATGATCGCGAGATATATCCATACTACCGTGCCATCCAAGATACGTTAATCGTAACTCCTGGAAATATAGATTCGTTTTTTCCTAAGATTAGTTACCACGATTCAACAGAGTTTAAATGGATTGAAGATTTTGAAGACCGTACAATAAGTTTTGAACCAAGTGGAGTGGATATAGAAGAAGATTCTATCCGTTTAACTTTCGACGCCAATGAAGTGTTTAATCACAGTGCTTTGAATCAAGTTTCTGGATATGTAGAATTTGATTCCATCAATCAAAGATTTGAAAACTCAACCATTAGCAAGTTCACTATTCCGAGTAATTCATCAACCTATTTAGAAATGAATTACAATTTAGAATCGGAAGCGCAAATTGGCTTCTACGCATACACACAAGGCGGAGACCTTATCGACCGCGTTAATGTCTTATACTTATTTAAGACAAGTGGCGAATGGAAAAAGAGTTATATAAGTTTAAATGAGGACATGAGTGACCCTCGATTTGCCAACGCCACCTTTAAAATATTTATTTACGCAAAGAATTTTTCGGATAATCCAAACGCACGACTTTATTTTGACAATCTAAAGTTGTTGCATTTTTGAAACTTCGATATTACAAACTCCTCTATTTCCTTTCAGATTTAACGTCTGGAGCAATATCGTGGCTCTTATTCTATTTCTACCGATCACATTTTTTAGAGCACAAGGCTTATGAGAATGGTCTGAACGACCCAAAGCTTTACCTTGGCTTGGTGTGTATCCCATTGTTTTGGGTATTCGCCTTTTATCTGTACGGGCAATACCAAGAGGTTTTACGTAAATCAAGGTTAAAAGAATTGAGTCAGGTACTTATCGTCAGTTTTTTTGGTTGCTTGGTTTTGTTTTTCGGTGTCCTCCTTGATGACGAAGTACTTGCTTATACAGAATATTACAACTCTTTTGTAGTTCTTTTTGGCTTTCACTTTGGGATTACGGAACTCTTTCGATTCATCCTTACTACAAGCATTGGAAATCGCATTAAAACACGACGTATTGGTTTCAATACTGTTCTAATCGGATCAGATGAAAAAGCATTTGCACTTTACCAAGATTTAGAAAATGCCAAAAAAAGTGAAGGTTATCTTTTTAAAGGATATGTCAACGTAAATGGGGAAGACAGAGGATTGTTTGTAAACAAACTGGACCACCTGGGTTCCTACACTTCCTTGTCGACTGTTATAGAAAACAAAGAGATTGAAGAAGCCATCATCGCCATAGAGACGAGTGAACACAGTAAGATTAACAAAATTATCGATCAGCTTAGCGGTAGTGGTGTAAACATTAAAATTATTCCAGACATGTACGACATCCTTTCTGGAAGCGTGCGTATCAACAATATTTTAGGGGCACTATTAATACAGATTAGTCCGTACCTGATGCCAGATTGGCAAAAGAGTGTAAAGCGTTTTTTGGACATCTTCATATCCATGCTCGCATTGATCATTGGTTTCCCGGTGTTATTTATCATTGCCATGACGGTATATGCAACCAGCAAAGGCCCAGTCTTTTTTAGTCAAGAACGTATCGGATTAGGGGGCAAGCCTTTCCGCATTTTTAAGTTTCGATCGATGTACACAGATTCTGAGAAACGCGGGCCAATGTTATCTTCAGAAGACGATCCAAGAATTACCAAGGTTGGGAAAATATTACGGAAGACCCGTTTAGATGAACTACCTCAGTTCTATAACGTCTTGATAAACGACATGACCTTAGTGGGCCCAAGACCAGAACGACAGCATTATATCGATCAAATTGTTGAACGCGCTCCTCACTACAAAAGATTACACCGTGTAAAACCTGGCATTACAAGCTGGGGTCAAGTAAAATACGGTTATGCCGAAAATGTAGATGAAATGCTTGAGCGAATGAAATACGACATTCTTTACGTAGAGAACATGTCTTTAGCGCTCGATTTCAAAATCTTGATTTACACCGCCTTGATTATGATTCAAGGACGAGGGAAGTAGGGACAACTATTAATTATTAATGTTTAATTATTAATTTTTAATTGCCGCTAGTTTTTACGTTTTACAGAATATTGGCCTCTTATTGGTCTTTGATAGGTCAAGTTTAAAGACATTGTATTCAATCGTATGTCGCTGTCTACATAGTTGTTTTCTGTAATAAACTCAAAGTTGTCCCACCTATTTTCACTGTTTACAGCGTTGCTCATACCTAATGAAGTTCTTACTTCAATGCCCAAAACTGCTTCTCCAAGTCGATGCTTTGCTGAAAGACCAAGTAAACCCGACAACAATATGTTGTTTCGAGCGTTGATTCGATCTGTAGAACGTTGCAACCTGCTACCATCATTTTTTCGTGAGTCTTCTAAAAATATCACAGAGTTGGTAGAAGATAAAACATGTCCGCCTAATCCAGCTTCTGCCGAAACTTTCCAACCCATAACATTTGGGGAAACTGCATACCTGGCGACTAATGGAATGTTTATAAAAGTCATTCTTTCTGTATACTCTTGTTTCCATCCTACGACATCGTCAGCATTCCTGCCGTATCCTATTCCCTGTAGCTGTAATTTCGCTTGTATGGATAATCGCTTTTGTAAGTAATGCTCCGCCATGAAACCAACTTGGTACCCATTTTTAGACACAAAAGATGCGGGAGAATTTGTAATGGAGTAGTTTTTGGTAGGCGACGCCGATGAAACATTCATGCCCAACACAATTCCCAGTTCCCACTTTGGGTAAACATCATACCCTTGCAACATCGTACTAAACTTTGTTGGATTGAAAAAAGTAACGTTTTCAATTCTCAACTGTCAACTGTCAATTCTCAATTCTCTCTTTTCTCTGTTCTTGTAGATCAAAGTTTTACAGGCTGAGGTTTGAAGGTTTGAATGATTGAATGAAGTACCGTTTTCAATTCTCAACTGTCAATTCTCAATTTTCCATAAAACCTAAATCCGTAAAACAAAAAAGGAGCACCAATTTGATGCTCCTTCTGATTATTCTTTTGTTGTGAATTACTTCCCAACCACGTCTAATAATTCGATTTCGAATATTAGCATAGAGTATTGAGGAATTTGTGGTGGTCGACCTTGAGCACCATAAGCCAAGTCGTAAGGAATGTATAATTCCCACTTAGACCCTTCTGGCATTAGTTTTAACGCTTCTGTCCATCCTTTGATTACTTGATTAACACCGAATGTAGCAGGTTCGCCTCTGCTAACAGAGCTATCAAACACTTTTCCGTCTATAAATTTTCCGGTGTAGTGTGTTGTAACTTGATCACCATCTACTGCCATTGCACCAGTTCCAGCTGTAATCACTTTGTATTGAAGTCCGCTTGGTAATGTTACCACACCTTCCTTCTTAGCATTAGCAGCTAAAAATTCTGCGCCTAATTTACCTAACTCCTTAGCTTTTTCGGCTTCAATTTCTTGCATGTAGTTTTGGATAGCTGCATTGGTCGTTGCTAATGTTTCTTCTGAAACATCTCCGGCCATTGCTTCTTTTAATCCTTTGATAAATTCATCTGGATTAACTGACTCAAATCCACTTGATTTAAGATTGTTTCCAACATTGATGCCTAAAGCATACGATAATGCGTCAATTTCTGTTTGTCCTTGCATTGTTTTATTTGATGATAATTTCATTGACGTAAGCACAACAAAGGCCGCTACGGCAACGATTAAAATTGTTTTTTTCATTTTGTATTATTTATTTAACCTGGATGAGACAAAAATCACTCCAGAATGAAAACGAAAATTCGTTCCCTCTATTTTCCAACGATTTCTAACAACTCAATCTCAAAAATTAGCGTTGAGTTAGCAGGCATACCTTGATTGTCTCTAGCACCGTAAGCCAAATCAGATGGTACATATACCATCCATTTAGAACCTGTAGGCATCATCGGAACAATTTCTTGCCATCCTTTAATCACACCATTAACGGCAAACGTTGCAGGCAATCCGCGTTCAACTGAGCTATCGAATACTTTTCCATCGATGAATGTTCCCGTGTAATGACATACAACTGAATCTTCTAATGATGGCTTAGCGCCAGTACCTTCAGTAACAATTTTGTACTGCAATCCGCTTGGCAAAGTAGTAACACCTTCTTTGGTTTTATTGTCGGCTAAAAATGCCTGTCCAACCGCCATATTGGTTTCTGCTTTTGCATTTGACTTCTTATACGCATACGATTGCAAAATCATTTCAGCTTCGTCAAAAGGAATAAGCAAATCACCAGTAGAATCGCTGTGTTGACGAATTCCTTCCATAAAAATATTGATATCAATATCGTCTCCAAAGTTCTTGCTGTTGTTGTCGCTGATTAAACACCCTAAAGCATAAGACATGCTGTCGTTAAGATCTATCAATTCGATGTCTCCTGATGCACTTCCACCGCTGTTACATGACGTTAACGCCATCATGGATGCTACTAACCCTAAAAATAGTTTTTTCATTATTTAAATATTAATTCTGATACATTTTTTCTCTTCGCTCACGCAGTTGGTTATCTTCTATGTACGTGTCGAAATCTGTCTTTTTGTCTATCACGCCAGTTGGCGTAATTTCAATTATTCTATCGGCTATAGACTGCACAAAAGTGTGGTCATGCGAGGTAAATAATACTGTTCCTTTAAAATTTATTAGCCCTTCGTTAAAAGCTGTAATTGCTTCTAGGTCTAGGTGATTGGTTGGTTCATCCAGTATAAGCATGTTTGGTTGCGCAAGCATTAGTTTAGAAATCATACAACGTACCTTTTCTCCACCACTTAACACATTACTCTTCTTAAACACTTCTTCACCGCTAAACAACATTTTACCTAAAAACCCACGAACGAAAGTTTCATCCTTTTCCGCTGAATACTGTCGTAACCAATCAATCAAATTTAGGTCGCCGTTAAAGTAACCTTCGTTTTCGTTCGGCAAGTAGGCCTTTTGAATCGTTATACCCCATTCAATGTTACCTTTTGTTGGCTTAATTTCTTCGTTTAAGATTCTGTAGAAATTAGTAATCGCTAAACTATTCCTAGAAATAATAGCAATTTTCTCCCCTTTATATACATTGAACGATACGTTTTCAAAGAAGTTCTTGTAACTCAAGTCAGATACGTTTAGAATCTGATCTCCTGCGCCACGCTCTTGATCAAACAATATCCCAGGATATCTTCTACTGGATGGCTGAATATCTTCAACATTCAACTTTTCCAACATCTTCTTTCTTGACGTTGCCTGTTTAGACTTCTTAACGTTTGCACTAAAACGTTCTATAAACTGTTGAAGTTCCTTTTTTCTATCATCAGCCTTCTTATTGGCTTGTTGTTGTTGTCTTAAAGCTAGCTGACTAGATTCATACCAGAAAGTATAACTACCCGCATACACTTTGATTTTACTGAAATCAATATCAGCTGTGTGCGTACATACAGCATCTAAAAAGTGTCTATCGTGAGAAACAACAATCACAATGTTTTTAGACTCGGCAAGGAAATTTTCAAGCCAAGAAATCGTCATCACATCCAAATCGTTTGTTGGCTCATCAAGCAATAAGATGTCCGGATTGCCAAATAAGGCTTGTGCCAGCAATACTCTTACTTTTAAGTTATTGCTGAGGTCTTCCATGTTCTGATGATGATATTCTTCAGGAACACCCAAAGAATTAAGCATCTCTCCTGCTTCACTTTCAGCCATCCAGCCATTCATTTCTCCAAACTTTTCCTCTAGTTCAGATGCTTTAATTCCGTCTTCATCACTGAAGTCTTCCTTTGCATAAATAGCCTCTTTCTCCTTCATGATGTCATACAGTTGTTTATGACCCATGATTACGGTTTCTAATACCTGAAACTCATCAAACTCAAAGTGATCTTGCTTAAGGACAGCCATTCGCATTCCTGGAGATATAGATACATCTCCTGTGGTAGATTCTATCTCACCAGAAAGAATTTTCAGGAAGGTGGATTTACCAGCACCATTTGCACCAATAATACCATAACAATTCCCTTCTGTAAACTTAGCATTCACCTCATCGAAAAGAACTCGTTTCCCGAATCGTAAAGATATGTTTGAAGCTGTAAGCATGTTGACTTTATGAATAAGCGCGCAAAGATAATCGGTTTGTTGGGCTATTGACAATTGACAATTGACAATTAATAATTAATAATTGAAAATTGAAAATTGAAAATTGAAAATTGGCAGCCTTCAATCCTTCAATCCTTCACCCCTTCAATCAACCTGGTCACAAAAAAAGCCTCATTTACAAATTGCAAATGAGGCTTAGATAATGTTTTATAGGTGCTTATACTCCAACATCGTGATTAGCTGATTCCAGCAAATACGGGTGATTCTTAGCGTATAAGTTACGTTTCGATAAGTTGTTTAGAACCCAGAAAATAAATAACCCTGCAAACGCCATGGTCAATCCAACTTCAAGTGTTCCAATTTTAGCAGTTTGTCCTACTGTACCAGGCATAATCATAATGAATAAATCCAGCCAGTGTCCTAAAAGAATCATAGACCCAGCAACCAATAATACCTTTGGGTGTCGCTTAGCGTTACGCATCATCAAAATCAAGAATGGAAGTGCAAAACACATAATGATATTACTACGGAAGAACCATTTAAAGTTAGGCGTTAAACGCTGTGCAAAGTATATACTTTCTTCCGTGATGTTTGCGTACCATATCAATAGGAATTGACAAACAAAAATGTAACCCCAAAATATACTAAAGGCAAACATAAATTTACCCAAATCATGTATTACTTCATCAGAAACAACTTCCATATACCCTTTTGATTTTAGGTAAAGCGTAAAGAAGCAAATAACAGTTAGAGAGGTAACAAAGGCAATCGCAAAATTGTAAACCGAATACATGGTACTGTACCAATGTGGGTCAATACTCATCATCACCAGCCAACTTAATACCGAAAAGCTAAAAGCAAATACAACTAAGAAAGCTGCAGAATACGTTACGCTTTTCTTGAAAAAAGAAAGGCCACCTTGTTCGTCCTCTTTATGTGAAAGTCGAACCAAAACGATTCGGAAGATCCACCAAATTATCATGATTGTTGGCACACCAATTAGTAACCATCCTGATGACAAAAACCAGTCTTTTCCGGCAAGTATTTTATCATAACCTGGTTGTCCGGCATCTAAACCTTGATTTAAATACACCACCCAATGGTATAAGTGTTCTTTACCAAAGTAGATCACTAAACCAAGCGTTAATATTCCAATTGGAATATATGAGGTTATTGATTCAATTACGCGTTTTAACAATGTAGACCACCCTGCATTAGCGGCGTAGTTTACGGCTAAGAAAAACAAGGCCCCTACGGCAAACAACATAAAGTAATATGCATTTAGTAATAAGTTCGCCCATAATCTAGCCAACCACGATGGTCCATGATGGCCACCATGCTCAGCTGCATGCACTTCACCATTTGCTTCACTGCTCTCAGCGTGTGATTCTTCAGCATGGTCTGTGTGCTCTTGTGCATGTCCTTCGTCACCGTGTGACTCATGCTCTTGCATGCCAACGGTGTGTACCGACATCTCTTGATTTGTTGCAGCGTGCTCTTCCACATGAGCCGCGTCATTTGCATGTGCATCTTCATGTTTGATTTGATTCACTCCAATAAATGTCAGAATTAATCCAACTACAAACACTAAACCAACAATTGCTTTTGATCGGCCTGTGAAAATATACTTTTCGTCGTTTACCTCAGATATGTGATGGTGTCCCATGTTCTTTACTATTCTGATTATTTAATGAAATAAATTTCTACCCGTCTATTAATCAACTTCCCAATCTTGTCGTCATTCGTATCGATTGGCATTGTTGATCCTTTACCTTTTGGGCTTAATCGATCTCTCGATACCCCTTTTGATTCTAGATAATCACAAACCGTTTTAGCTCTAATTAAACTTAGTTCACCAAAACCAGGAATGTTCATGTCGGAAGCAACATGACCAACTACAAGCGCTTTTAAGTCTGGATTGCTAGTCATAAAGGCTGCAACCTTGTCTAAATGTGGTTTGCTTTGTTCCTCGAACTTTTTGTATTGCATGCCATTGAAATGTACATTTCGCATAGCTGCATTTATCATATCTAAATCTGGCCCTATATCAACCAATTCAAATCCCTCAAACGACATAGCAGTAGCAGAAGCCACTTCTTTGTCTTTAGTTTCTTCCGCTGCATAAACAAAATCATCACCAAGACTTAAGCTTCTAACATAATGCAACACTTTCCAACGTTCGTTTGGAGATAACACGTTGCCATGTGCCCCCATGTTTCCTTTTCCGAAAGTGATGGAATGATATGCTTTACCGTCAGGTAAGTTCTTAATCGTTTCAGACTGATATCCATCCCATGGTGGTGGTGGATACTGGCCACTCTTTATTACACCGCCGTCATTTTTACCTTTCTTACCATGGCAATGCTGGCACTGTATATTATACAAACGCATACCTTCAGCTACATTCGCTTCGGTTGGTGCAACTGGGTTCGTCCAACTTGCAGAAGCTTCATACCCCTCAGTATACATGGTATAACCCATTTGCCCTTGAGCTACCGCCCCAGCAACAGGAGTACGCATGGTCATGCCATTCGGGTTGTACTTCATTTCTCCAACCTGCGTATAGGCTTCGTAAGCTTCAGATTCGTACATGTTTGGAGCATACTCATATCCTGGCTTGTTTCCACCAGCTGAACAGCCCACCAACGTGCCTGCTGCAATTAGCATCAAACCGTTAATTATATTCATTCGCTTTTGTAAAAACTGCATAGTTATTTGTCCATTAAGTTTTTAGCCTGAGAAACCCAATCTTCACGTTCGATTTTTCCCGGGAAATATTTCGTTAATTCTTCAATGGCCTTTATAGACTCAGGAGTAAGTTTTGATACCTGCTCAAAAGTAAATATGCCGATTGAATTTAATTTCTCTTCATATACTGGTCCAACACCGCTGATCTCTTTCAAATCATCTTTTTGATCGATTGAACCTTCACCAACAATAGATTTCAGTAAACCTAGTTTTTCTGTCTTCTGTTCTTCACTTAACTCTTCAGACTTTGGAGCTGCTTTTGCTTTAGCTTTGGGCTTCGCTGGAGCTGCAGTCTCAACTGCGTCACTTCCGTCCAAATTTCTTTCCCGTATCTCAATGGCTCCATTTTCAGTTAAAAATGAATCTAATTCTGAACGAGACATTTTTGATAATTCTGAAGGTTCTACAGCTAAGAATAATCTATCGTCTGTTTGACGTGGATCAATAATCTGAGCGATTTTCCCGTGAATCATTTTGCTTTTTGCAAAGAATAAGAAGCCAATGCCAAATGCCGTGAATAAAATGGTCATCTCAAATGTTACAGGAACCATACTTGGCCACATACCATAATCTTGAGGTTTTCCACCAATAATCATTGGCCAACTCTTAAAGGTATGAAGGAAGTTTGTCATCATATAAAATTGCAACAACAAACCAAGAAAAAAGCCTGTAAGACCGCATAGAAATGCTCCTACCGTTAAGTTGGATCGCTTTATACCCATCTCATTATCCAAATGGTGAACAGGGTATGGAGTGTAGCAATCAAAAATTTCTACACCTTTTTTTCTAAGTTTTTTTACTGACGTAAGGAGATCATCTCCATTGTCGTAAACACCTAATATTAATTGTTTATCTAACATCCTATAGGATTTAAAATCAAATTACTCTCTACTTTTAATTATACTCTTCACTTCCGACATGTTGATTACCGGTAAAAACTTGCTAAACAAGAAGAAACAAGTAAAGAACAGCCCCATCGTTCCTAAGAAAATTCCAACTTCAGTAATGGTCGCAGAATACATCGCCCATGATGACGTTAAATAATCTCTATGTAGTGACGTCACGATAATTACAAATCGTTCAAACCACATTCCAATATTTACAACGATTGAAAGCATAAAAATGAACCAAGGTGTTGTTCTAGCCCATTTGAACCAGAAAACCTGTGGAGCCAATAAGTTACAGCTCATCATAGTCCAGTATGCCCACCAGTAAGGCCCAAAGGCTCTATTCAAAAATGCGTATTGCTCATACACCATTCCAGAATACGCTGCAATGAAGAACTCTGTCAAATAAGCTACCCCTACAATTGAACCCGTCAGCATGACGACTTTGGTCATGGCGTCTAGGTGACCTATAGTAATATATTGCTGTAAATTCAGCACCTTCCTCACAATGATGAGGAGTGTGAGTACCATTCCAAAACCAGAGAAAATCGCACCAGCAACAAAATAAGGCGGGAAAATCGTGGTATGCCATCCCGGTATAACCGAGGTCGCGAAATCCATTGATACAATCGTATGTACAGAAAGTACAAGAGGTGTAGAAACACCGGCAAGAATCAAGGCAACAATCTCATATCTGTGCCAAGTTCTAGCTGAACCGTTCCAGCCCATTGCAAAAAATCCATACCAGAATTTACGTGCTTTTGTAACTGCTCTATCTCTGACTGTAGCGATATCAGGAATTAAACCTAAGTACCAGAATAACAACGATACAGATAGGTATGTAGAAATCGCAAATACGTCCCATAAAAGAGGTGAGTTAAAGTTTACCCAAAGTGATCCAAATGCGTTTGGTAGTGGTAACGCCCAGTAAGCTAACCATACACGACCCATGTGAAACAATGGAAACTGTGCCGCACAGAGTACAGCAAAAATTGTCATCGCTTCCGCACTCCTGTTGATCGACATTCTCCATTTCTGTCTAAACAGAAGTAAGATGGCAGAGATCAACGTTCCTGCATGACCAATACCTACCCAGAACACGAAGTTGGTAATATCCCAACCCCACATAACTGTTTTGTTAACTCCCCATGTACCAATTCCTTCCCAAACAGTCCAGCCTAAAGACAAGACCATTACCATTAAGAAAACGAATGAAATGGAAAAACCTAGCCACCAAAGTTTCGTCGGTTTGTTTTCAATCGGAGCGCAAATGTCATTACTTACGTCGGCGATTGATTTATTACCTTCTACAAGGGGCTGTCTTATTGATGCTTCAAACATTATTTCTACCTTTTATTATGATTGAACTTCTTCTTTTCTATTTCTAATCTTGGTTAAGTACAATACAGAAGGATCTGTACCCACTTCTTCCAACATCTTATACGAACGGTCATTTTTGTACATCTTAGCAATTCTGCTATTTGGATCATTTCTGTCTCCAAAAACAATTGCGTTTGATGGACAAGCTTTTGCACAAGCAGTTTGTGCGTCACCATCCTCTAATTTTCTGTTTTCAATTTTTGCATTCAACTTAGCCATTTGAATGTTCTGTACACAGAAACTACATTTCTCCATAACCCCTCTCGAACGAACTGTAACGTCAGGATTTAACACCATTCTGCCTAGCTCATTGTTGAAGTGGTAATCGAACTTAGAGTTTTTGTTATATCTAAACCAGTTAAAACGACGCACTTTGTAAGGACAGTTGTTACCACAGTATTTGGTACCAATACATCTGTTATACGTCATCTGGTTTAACCCTTCACTACTGTGTGTAGTAGCAAGTACCGGACAAACCGTTTCGCAAGGTGCATGATCACAATGCTGACACATTACTGGTTGGTGAACAACCTTAACATTGTCATAGTGACCATAGTCATTATCTCCCGACGCCGAGTTTTTATCTAAACCAGCCAACTCATTTTCCATAGTTGACCATTGCCCTTTTTTGAATTCTTGATCCACATTTGAAGGACCCACACGAACTGATGCCGTTTCGTCTGCATCTGCTTGGAAAGAGTAGTATCTATCAATTCTCATCCAGTGCATGTCGCGTCTTCTGCGAACTTCTTTACGTCCTACAACAGGAACGTTGTTTTCGATATGGCAGCTTACCACACAAGATCCACAACCTGTACACGCATTCATGTCGATAGCCATCGCCCAGTGATGCCCTTTAGAGTAATCATAGTCACTCCAAAGCGATACGGTTTCAAATTTATGCTCGTTACGAACTGCGTTGTCTTTTTTGTATTCGTCGATTGTCGCTTCTCTCAAGTAGTCACGACCTTCAATCATATGATGGGTTTGCGTTTGAGCAAACTCATATCCAGAATCAACTTTCTCAATAGTTACGTTTTGTGCTAGATAACTTGTTCCTGTTGACGAAGATTGAACGAATGGATATGCATTTTTACCCAAGTCAACTAAATCGTTGTCTGCGTTGGTTTGGACACTGCGTCCATAACCCAGTGCAATACCAATAACTCCTCTTGCTTGACCTGGTTGTATTAACAATGGTAACGTATCAATTTCAGCACCATTTCCAGATACTTTAACGATGTCACCTTGTTCCCAACCATTTGTTTCTGCATCATGTCTTGAGATAGACACGTAATTATCGTAGGTAACTTTTGTTACCGGATCCGGCAATTCATGACACCAAGGGTTCAATGCTGAACTACCATCCAGTACTCCTACTTTTTGGTATAATGCCAGATCAAATCCTGATGACTCTTTATAATTTGAAGCAATACGCGAAGATGCACTAGAAACTGATCCAGCGAACGAAGAAGAAACGCCTCCAGTTGATTTCTGTACAAAACCATCATGGAACACTTTGTTCGCATCTTGACCCAAGTCATTTGATAGAAAATCCACAACCCATTGATGGCTTGCTTGATCTTCTCCCATAGCTACTTTTTCTCCAGCCCAAGTTCTTAAAGACTCGGCTGTGCTACGTGTATTAAATACCTTTGATATAACCGGTTGAGAGGTTACATAATGGCCATTCATCGGCTGATAAACATCCCAAGACTCTAACGTATGGTTATTAGGTGCATGAACAACAGCTCCGTTAGACGATTCGTCAACAACCATAGCCGTTGTAATTACAGGTACGTTTTTCATCGCCTCTGCAAGTGCAGCCCCATTGTGGTATGAATACACTGGATTTGCATCTAATAATACAATTGCTCCAGCTTTACCGGCATTGTTTACAAATGATTCGAAAGCTGCTTCATCATAATTTGAAAGGTTCATAGAAGCAGACAAATTAATTGTGCTTCCATAACTTCCTAATAAATCATTAATAGCATTAACGATTACTTGCTCGCTTTTGTCGTTTGAACCAGACACAACTAAAGCCTTTCCTTTAGCTGCTAATAATTCAGTTGCAATTTGTTTCAGTGCGTTACCTGGTAACTCTAAATCACCACCTGCACCTGAAAGCATATTGTATAAGCTTACAAGATATTTACCTTGTTTGCTTGCTGGTATCGAATAACGATAATCAGCATTTGTTCCTGTTAGAGAAAGCAATGATTCAATCTGATAATGCTTACTCATTTCCGGATTCTCCGGTGTAGGAACTCTATTCTTAGAATAATCTGCAGTGAATCTAGTTGGAGAAATCCAAGTACCTAGAAAATCTGCACCAAAACTAACAATTACGTCTGCTTTGTCGAAGTTGTAAGAAGGAATAACGTCTGCCCCAAAACTCTCTTTATTGGCACCTCTGATACCCGAATATGAGATTGGATCATATACCACATGTTTGGCATTGTGAGCCTCCATGAACTTCTGAATTGACGCTTGTAGAATTGGACTTGTAACCGTTCTAGAAACGACATATACATCACCCGATGCTCCGGCCAATATTCCATTGACTTTTTTGTCTACTTCCGACCAGTCTTCCACTTCAGAACCATCGACAACCGGATGTGGCAATCGATTTATGTCATATAGAGAAAGGATACTCGCTTGACCTGCGGCATTTACGGAACCTTGACTTAAAGCACTGTCTGGGTTTCCATCCAATTTAATTGGACGACCCTCACGCACTTTGGCCATTACAGGAAAACCTTCGTTATATACACCACATGTTGTAGCATAATACAAAGCATGACCTGGAGTTACCTCCTCTGGTTTGTTGATATAAGGCATCGCATACTTAACTGGTGTTTTATTACACGCAGCTAGTGCAACCGCACTTACGCTAAAACCGAAGAATTTTAAAAAGTCTCTTCGATTTGACGATAACTCTTCAGTATCGCCAAGAATCTCTTCCATTGGAAGCTTATCAGAAAATTCGTTGCTGATATTTTCTAACGTGGCAGGATTTGCCTCCAACTCTTCAATTCCTCTCCAGTATTTATTTTCAGAATTACTCATTGATATAAAAAACGTTGAGATTAAATTAATAATGACATTTTGAACATTCCAAGCCACCATTTTGTGCGACCGTTACATAATGCTCTTTGTTAGCTTTCATTTCCTTATGTACGTCTTCGTAGTACTTGTTGTTTTTAACATCAATACCACGCTGACGGTGACAATTCACACACCAACCCATTTGGAGTGTCGAGAATTGTTCCACTTTTTCCATTTCTTCTATTGGACCATGGCAGGTTTGACATTCAACATTTCCAACAGTTACGTGCTGAGAGTGATTGAAATAAGCCAAATCTGGCAGGTTATGAATACGTACCCACTTAATTGGATATGTTTCTGCATCTGGATCGTAGGTTGATGTTTCAGGGTCAAATCCAACAGATTCGTATAACTTCATCAACTCAGGTGAAACCTTTCCACCATAATTATCTCGAAGCTGAGCCCCCTTGTGACAATTCATACATGTATTCGCTGATGGAATACTCGCATGTTTGCTTTTACCAGCCGTTGTGTGGCAATATTGGCAATCAATACCCATAGCCCCAGCATGTTTTGTGTGCGGAAAATTAATGGGTTGATCAGGCGAATAACCTTGTTGAACCCCAATTTCTGTGGCTCCATAATTGAAACCATAAACCCCTAGCATTAAAACCAAACCACCGATAACCATAAGGGTCACAATTGTTGGATTCCATGAATCCATTTTTGGCTTGATGTTTCTCTCGAAAAAACTCGGTTCAACTTCAGCACCTGACTTGTCTTTTAAAATCGAGGTGATGTGTCGAAGTACGTAAACCATTAAAGCAGCAATCAACAATAACACAATTGCCAAAATGACAATTGCCACGAATGTTGAATTACTATAGAAACTTCCTGACATTAAATCTGTTTTTTATTAAAATTCTATTTCTACGTTTCAGTTTGCAATCTTTTCATTTTCAGACCGTTACAACAAAAATTGACGGGAATATTACGGGTTTGCAAACGCGGCAAATATAATCGTCTTTAAAAGGCTTTAAGATTGAAAATACCCACATTTAACAATTTAGAAGCCATCTAAATAGCTGCGCAATCCGTATCAACGTTGGCTTTGTTTTCCATCATATGCCTTTATTATTTCTTTCACAATTTTGTGACGAACAACATCGAGTACACTTAATTCAACAACAGCAATTCCTCTAATCTTTTTTAGCATATGAATCGCCCCCTGCAAACCTGATTGTTGATTTCGCGGTAAATCTACTTGACTCATGTCGCCAGTCACCACCATTTTCGCGTTTGGCCCCATACGCGTCAAGAACATTTTCAATTGTGTTTCTGTGGCATTTTGCGCCTCGTCTAAAATCACAAAACAATTATCCAATGTTCGTCCCCGCATAAAGGCTAAAGGAATTACTTCAACCGTGCCATTATCAATATATTTCAAATACTTGTCGGCAGGCATCATATCAAGCAACGAGTCGTAAAGCGGTCTAAGATAAGGATCTATCTTTTCCTTCAAATCACCAGGCAAGAAACCCAAACTCTCTCCAGCCTCGACGGCAGGGCGGGCTAGAATTATCTTTTTCACCTCTTTCCTTTTAAGCGCACGAACAGCAAGCGCCACGGCGGTATATGTTTTACCTGTTCCTGCAGGACCAACTGCAAAAACAACATCATGTTTTTCTACTGCAGCTACAAGACTTTGCTGGTTAAGGGTGCGCGGTTTTATGATTTTACCTCGATTCCCATACACCAACACCCCTTTCGATAAGTCCTTTTCTTCCTGTATTTTAGGGGTACTTTCTCCTTCAAGGATGTTTTCAACGTCTCCATCCGTTATTCCTGGATTATTAAGTAGCTGCTTAATAAGCTCGGCTAGTTTTTGTTCAAATGCCTGAATTTGCTCATCAGGACCACTTGCTTTTATTTCATCACCTCGAGACGTTAACTTTAATTTTGGAAATCGTTTCTGCAAGAATTTTAAATTCTTGTTTTCAGTTCCAAAAAAAACAGATGGGTTTATCGCTTCAACTCGGATAGATTTTTCTGTCAAATGAATTTGTGTTTAATCGTTTTTATTTATTGCGAAACGTTAATTTCGTTTTCAAATTTAAGCCGAATCCAAATAAAAAATAGCTTGATTACACTTTTAACAGATTTCGGGTCTAATTCCATACAAATTGCACGTTGTAAGGCTTGGTTTAGTCAATATTGTCCGCAACAATCGGTCATTGATATTGCCCATGATGTCCATCAAAATGACATCAACGAAGCCGCTTATATTTTCAATTTAGTACAAGATCAATTTGATCATGGATCTATTCATGTTATTGCCATTGACTTTGATGCAAGACATAAACATGATGAAGTGTTGTATTTCTTATATAAAGGTCAACATATCATAACATACAATAGTGGAATAGCTTCCCTCCTATTGGGTGGAGATATATCGGGCGTTCAGTGCATTGGGAATTTTACTGGTCAGCATTACGATGCTATAACAGACCAGTTTGGGCAAGCGGTATTATCCGTGCTCAACAACGAGATATCCGACAAACCTCACTTGTTACACGATAAAGCAAATATTAAAACACCACTAAATCCCGTTACTAGTGAGAAATTGCTTCAAGGTCATGTTGTATACTTCGATTCTAGAGAAACCTGTTACACAAACATTTCAAAGGAATTATTTGATGAATTTGTGCAAAATGACCGCTTTGATATTGTTTTAAGTAGACATGAACGAATATCCAAAATATCAAATGATTTAAAACTGCTCGAAGGTGGAGGCACCTATTGTTATTTCAATAAAGCAGGTTATTTGACTATTTCCGTTTACCGAGGAAGCGCAAAACGTATGTATGGTTTAAAGCGCAACCACAGTTTAATGATTGAAAAACAATGATTGTTAGACTAGTCAAAATGGTTTTTAGGCCAGAAGAGGCCGCAAATTTCGAAGCGCTTTTCATTTCCAGAAAATCCCTAATTGCTGGCAGCCCAGGTTGCCAAAGTGTTGAGTTATTAAAAGATGTTGCATCATCTAAAAATGGTTATGTGTATTTTACACGAAGCATTTGGGACGATGAAGCGAGTTTAGAAAAATACAGGGCTTCCCCATTGTTTGCGGAAACTTGGAAGTTAACCAAGGCAAAATTTGACGGAAAACCCGAGGCTTGGACTACCAAAATTGTTTAGGTCAAAATTTGAGTTATATATTTAATCAACCTATTATTGTTTGTTGAAGTGACATGTTAGAAAAAGCGATGAAGAATATCCAACAACTGAGTCTGTTTCTGCTCTTTACTATCGGTGGGAGCTTATACTCATATGGTCAAACCGACCGGATTGCCCAGGCAATTGAAGACAACAATTTAAAAAGAGCCCTAAAATTAGCCGAAGACGCTGAAGAGGACCCACTTTACAAAAAAAACCCGGAGGTGTACTTCTTAAAAGCACAGGTGTATTTCAACATCATCCGAGACCCCTTTTTAAGTTCGAAGTTTCCTGATGCTTTAAAAATTGGCATTAAAGCCTTAAAGAAAGGCAAGTATAAAGCAGATGGAGAGTACTTTCCTGAATACCTACCTCTTGTTGATAGTTTCGTAATGCTGAGCAATGAAAGAGGGGCTGGCGATTATGGTATTAATAAATACACCGGAGCGATAAAATCGTATAAAACCAGTTTTGAACTCAACGGTGATATGACAGCCGTTTATTGGATTGGCAAATGTTGGTTAATGCAAGAAGACACCACACTAGGTGAAGAAGAATACAACAAAGTAGTTGTTTGGTCGCGCGAACAACATATGAAGGAATTTGACGTGCCTGAAGTGGTATCAGAAAGCTTCGTTTATTATGCCGACAAATATTGGCGCAAACGTCAATTTGATTCTGCGAATGTGTATTTAGAATCTGCACGCAAAATATTTGGTGGAAACCCACGTATTGATTACTTCCAAAAAGAAATTACAAAGCAACAAATTCAGACGCTTCCTCCTTCGTCATTGATGATGGAGAAAATCAAATATATTTTACAATTTTTCCCAACAGATACGTTGTTTGTTAAAAAAGAAAACGCATTGTATTTGTACCTGATGCGCAATCATTTTAGCAATAACGATTCGGCTAAGTTAGACACGATGATTAAGCACTTCTGTAGTGAAAAAGTAGACCGCAGTGCGTCTAAATTAGTGAATCAATATAAAAAGAGTGACCAGTTTGTAGCGTCAAAAACTGAAAACGTAATGTGGGGATTGGTTAAGTACTTTAGCAAGTTTGACTATCCAGCTTTGGTTGATTATATCGGATACAAATACATTAATGCAACAGCAAAAGAACCTACTCCAGAATCTATGTTGGCACGGTATCAGGTTATCATAGATTTTGCCGCCAAAAGCCACTCACTTAAATTGGCAAATCAGTTGCTAACAAGTGCAGAAGCCATTTACGGTGAAAATGAGGCATGGTCTGGATTAAGATCGTCACTCATTTCCAAAAACAAAGACAAAAAATTAGAAACCAGCGAACAGGGTGCATTGTATGCTCTTTTAACAAAGAATGCAGATTTGGCAAACCTGGATGAGGACGTTGAAAAAATTGTCGTCAACTATGTGGAATCGCTCGTAAAAGACAATAAATACCGAACCGCAAAACAGGTTATCACAAATCATCTGAAAGCACAACCAGATAACCCTGTTTGGGAAAGTAAGATGGATTATTTAGCCAAAGAAGATTTCTACAAAAACTATTACATGACGCGTGTTAGAGAAGAAATGGTTGCCGGAATGAAAGTTGGTGGCTACACATGGAATGGCTCTAAAGCGAGATGTGATGCTGGTACTATTGATGACGACGTACAACAAAAAGTAGAAGATAGAATCAACTACTTTAGAAGACAAGCTGGGGTACCAGACATCTATTTAGATGCTGAGCTAAATGCATGGTGTCAGAAAGCTGCGTTGATGATGGAATCCAACAAACCTTTAAGCCACACCCCTGATTCTAGATGGAGTTGTTACTCAGATGAAGGAGCTCATGCCGCACGTTATTCGCTGCTAACAAAAGGTGCAACAACCGTTTTTGCTGTAACCTCTTTCTTCGCAGATAACAATACGGAAAGTGTTGGCAATCGACGTTGGTTATTATATCCAAACGGTTTAGCATTGGGCCATGGTTCTACCGAAAATGCCTGTGCTATATGGGCATCAGACGATAGTGGAAGTGTAGATACCAATATTTACAAAGACAAGTTTGTTGCTTGGCCGCCAGAAGGCAATACACCAAAAATGATGGTCTTCAGGTATTGGTCGTTCTCCATAGATCAACAATTAAAAGGTTCTACGGTAACTATGGAAATCGATGGCAAACCAGTTCCATTGTACTTACAAGAATTTGAGGATGCTCGCCGACTTTCGACCCTTGTTTGGGAACCTGAGTTTAATTTTAAAACCATCACCTCAGACACCAAAGTCAATGTAACGGTGACCATACCAAATGGTCGACGATATTCGTACATAGTCAAGGTTATGGACTTTGACCCAATCGGATACTAGCAAGGCAACGAAACCGCTCACTAATTCGTCATATTATTAGACCATGTAAGTTCTTTAGCAGGGCTTACGTTATCTTTGATAAACTAGGTTTGAAAAAATTTCGAGACGGTATAGTACAAATGGCATTGTGGGCTTTCTTCCTGCTATGTTTCCCCCAAAGTATATTTGGGCAGCAATACCTTACAGAAAACAAAGGACAATGGAATCCAGAAGTCCTGTTTAAAAAACAAACAAATGGTGCCGTCGTTTACCTCAAAAATCAAAGTATTTCAATTCTTCAGTATGATAGCCGCGCTTGGTCAAAGGTTGTGGATCATCCACATCATTCTGAGAAAAGGCTTTTCAAGTCGGCCGAAAAACCAATTACCGTAAACTACCATCATTTTGAGCTAGCGTTTGTGGGAGCAAATGAGAACGTCACACCTCAAGGTGAGATGGTGAGCAACTATTACCTCAACTATTTTCATGGAGATGATGCGTCACATTGGGCCTCAAACGTCAGGGATTTTGGAATTGTTCGGTACGTAAACCTATACGACAACATTGACCTCATTGTGCATGGTAAAGGCGCAGGGTTAAAATATGATTTTCATGTAAAATCGGGTGGAAATCTGAACGACATCCAGATGAAATACAATCATGTGGATAGCATCCAGGTTTTTGCAGACTCCCTTAAGATTACCACAAGCCTAGGACAACTGGTTGAAAACATACCGGTGAGTTTCATCATAGATGGTGCTAAAAAGAATGAAGTTTCCATTCAATATAAAATCGTTAATGGCTTAATTCAATTCGAGGCCTTAAACACTTCTCAAATAGATAATATTATCGTGGACCCAGAAGTGGTATTTGCTACCTATGCAGGTAACAGCGTTGACAATTTCGGGTTTACGGCCACATATGATTCGGCTGGAAGCTTATACTCTGGTGGTATTGCCACAGCACCTGATTATGATTTTAACAGAAATGGTTTCTATCCTACAACTCTAGGCGCATTTAGCCGAACTTATGGAGGTGGATCAAGCAAAGACAGATTCGGCGGTTACATGTTTCCTTGCGACATTACATTGAGTAAATATAGTCCGGATGGTAGCACCTTGATTTATGCAACATATATAGGCGGAGCACATAACGAGTACCCACACAGTATCGTGGTCGATAAAAATTCCAATTTAATTGTTTTTGGCACAACCTATTCACTTAACTACCCAACTACATTGTCTGCGTTTCAAAAATTCAACAATGGAATAACTGACATAATATTCACCAAGTTCAATGCCGGTGGAACTGCACTTATTGGTTCTACCTTCTTAGGCGGAAGTGATGTCGACGGCCAAAACGAAGAACCAGTTTTAAATTTTTTCTATGCCGATAACCATCGTGGCGAAGTTATCGTTGACTCCAACGACATTATTTATGCCTCTACTTGTACAAGTTCTGACGACTTCCCTTTAAAAAATGCTTTCCAAACCAAACGTAATGGAAGGCAAGATGGGTTATTCCTGATGATGAATGCGGATCTTTCTGATATGCTTTGGGGAACCTATTTAGGAGGGACTGACGGCGACGCATTGTACACGGTTGACCTCGACTCTAATGGAATGGTATACGCATCTGGAGGCACAAAAAGTGACAATTTACCTAAAACTACAGCTCAAATAGGGACAACTGCTAAGGGTGGAATTTCAGATGGATTTATTGCTATGCTAAATCCTACAAACTTTAGTTTAACTAAAATTGGGTATTGGGGAACCAGCAAATACGATCAAATCTTCTCATTAGATATTGATTTCGAAAACAAAATTTACGTTGTAGGACAGAGCATGGGACAAATGCCTGTTTCAGGAAATGTATATAGTGATCCTGGCAGTGGGCAGTTCATCACCAAATTTGATGACGCTTTAAACAAGATTGAATTTTCAACCGTTTTTGGAACAGGGAAACCATCTCCAGACATCACTATCAACGCCTTTTTGGTGGATGAATGTAGAAAAATATTTGTGTCAGGATGGGGCGGAGAAACGAGCACCAAAACGTTTAGCAGTACGTCTAACTTACCCATTACACCTGATGCCTACCAAAAAACAACAGATGGTAGTGATTTTTACCTGATGGTGTTGTCTAAGAACGCAAAAGAACTGCTATACGGTACATATTTCGGTGGCAGTCAAACAAACGACCATGTAGATGGAGGAACCAGCCGGTTTGACAAAAAAGGGGTGATTTACCAATCTGTTTGTGCGAGCTGTCCGGAAACACAATGGCAACATGCGATAAGCGATTTCCCTACAACTCCAGGCGCTTACGCTGAGAAGAATGTCAGCCCACGCTGCAGTAACGCTGCATTTAAGATTGCGTTTGGCAATCTTAATCGAAAGCCACAATTACAAGACACGCTTTTCACATTTAACGCATTGGATACCTTATCATTTTTGTACAGCATTTTTGACCCAGATGATGATAGTTTATTTGTTACCATAACCCCTGATGTACCGACAGCACCTTTTATGGTCGCCTATAAACCATACTCCGAAGCGCTGGAGAATTGGACACAAAATATTAAGGTAACGGCTGGTTGTGACGAAGTTGGTGACACCTTAGAAATGTTGGTATATGCGATAGACCAAGGTTGCCCTGGCGTATTGGATAGTCAAGCAACCGTGCGATTTGTGATCACACCTCCACCGTTACTTGACCCTCCCGAAACGGTTTGTCTCAATTTTATTGGAGATGATGCAGTCAAACTAAACTGGGATCCAATCCCCTACTCAAAATATTTTAGTCATACAACGTTATACAAAGTATCGCCTGGTGGAGACACATCTGTTTTAGGTGTATACAAAACTATAAATGGCGCTAGTTATACAGACAATGACGTTTCGAATCCGAAACGCACCAATTATGAATACTTTTTAGTTGTATCCAACTTATGTGATAAAGACGGTGCCATGAGTTACATCGTATCTACGACAAAAGAGTTTGAATTCCCAATTGAAGTAACCTATGTGGTAACGGCAACCGTAACCGACGATAATCATGTGCGTGTTAATTGGTTGCATAGCAATGAGACGGATTTTGGATACTACGACATCTACCGTAAAAAGAATAACAATAAAGAAGTGTTTGAATACTATGCCTCTACCTACGAATTGTATGATACATTCTTCATAGATAAGAGCGTAGATGTAAAAAATCAATCCTATTGTTACGCCATTGTTGTAAACGACAATTGTGGCCATCGAAGCAAACACAGCAATATTGGTTGCACAATAGTTTTAGAAGGAGTTAGTGAACCGTTTGAACATCGACTTTGGTGGAACGAGTACAAAGAATGGCCAGTGGGTGTCAACGAATATGTGTTATCAAGAAGTGTTGACACGGGATCGTTGCGTCCAATTGTTGCCACTGCTTACGACGATAGATATTACCAAGACACATCCTTCAATTATTGTTGGGGTGGTTACTGGTATCGTGTTACGGGGTTGGAAAATGGTGGCGGATACGATGCGGAAAGTCAATCCAACAAAATTTACCTCATACAACCTCCACTTTTACATGTACCTAATGCATTCACACCAAACGGCGACAACCTCAATGAGCTGTGGGGTATAGTTCCGGTCTTTGTCAAAGAATATGAGGTTCAGGTATACAATCGCTGGGGCGAAAAAGTATATGACTCAAATAATGTAAAAACCGACTGGGACGGGTTTTACCAAGGAAAACAAGCATCAAATAACGTTTACATCTACAAAATTAGATATACCGGTTGGGATAGATCGGTTCACCACCGTAAAGGCACAGTTACCGTGATTAAATAACTGTCTATCTGTCAGTTAACCTAAGTATCTAGGTCACACTTTGTGGATTAAAAGTGTACAGTTACAAGCGTTATGCACATCGTCATCGTCACAAACTAGGGTCATTACAAAAAAATTCATATATTTTTGTCCAGACTAAAACAACTTTGAGATGATTTTTGACTATTTGCGGAGAATCTTTAGCCGCCATACGCCTAGGTGGATTGTGTTCAATATAGACCTCGCGGTTGTTGCCCTTTCATTTGTATTTTCTTACTCTATAATTCGAAACCTACAGTTCGAAACATTCACCATGAATGAGCTTCTATTGCCACTCATGTTGATGTTGCTTTTAAAAGCATTGGCCATTGTTGTTACCAAGTCATATAAAGGCATTGTTAAGTATACAAGCATCCAAGATGCCACACGTATCTTTCTAGCGATGACCATAAGCACATTCGCTTTTGTGATTATCAGACGTTACATGCAATCGCAACATGATGTACTCATCGTTGCCAGAAGATCCATCATCATCATGGACTACTTTATTTGCTTAGTGGCGCTAACAAGTTTACGTATTGGATATAAACTAATATATCGTCGAATCAATAGAATTCAGCATAACAACTTACAAAACATCATTATTTATGGCGCTGGCCATACAGGGATGATGGCAAAGCGTTCAATTGAAGCTGATATGACCTCACGCTTTAAGGTTATTGCTTTTTTAGACGACAACCGCCAACTAGCAGGCAAATCTGCAGAAGGCGTACCGATTTACAACTTCAACAAAAAGTTTGATTACGTTACTGAAAAATTCCTTCCTAAAGAATTAATTATCGCTATTCCTGAAATAGCCGGATATAAAAAGAAAAAAGTTATTGAAATTGGGCTGCAACACAACTTGGTTATCAAGAATGTTCCCCCAATCGACAAATGGATTAATGGCGAATTCACTTTTAATCAAATCAAGAATGTAAACGTATCGGATCTTTTAGGCCGTGAACCGATGGATCTGGAGAACAAAAACATCCAAAATGCGCTAAAAGGTAAGGTAGTTTTGGTAACTGGTGCAGCGGGGTCAATTGGTAGTGAAATTGCAAAGCAGTGTACCGAGTACAACCCTAAATACCTTATGTTGTTGGATCAAGCGGAAACACCACTCTATGAGTTAGAATATAAAATCAACAAACCAAATATTGAGATGATGATAGGTGATGTTGCCAATGAAGGTAGAATGCGACAGTTATTTAAGGCATTCAAGCCAGACATCATATTTCATGCTGCTGCCTATAAGCATGTGCCGTTGATGGAAGACAACCCATATGAAGCAGTTAATACAAACGTATTTGGAACACGCATTTTAGCCAATTTGGCGGTTGAATATAATGCTGAAAAATTCGTCTTTGTATCTACCGATAAAGCGGTAAATCCTACAAATATTATGGGGGCCAGTAAACGAATAGCTGAAATGTACGTGCAATCGCTCAACAACATACTTGACATCAAACAAGACACGCACACAAAATTCATTACAACCCGTTTTGGAAACGTATTGGGATCAAATGGATCGGTGATTCCAAGATTTAAACAACAAATTGAAGAAGGCGGACCACTTACCGTTACGCATCCAGACATAACACGTTATTTCATGACAATCCCTGAAGCCTGTCAACTGGTGTTAGAAGCAGGATCAATGGGTAATGGTGGTGAGATTTACATTTTCGATATGGGTGAATCTGTTCGGATTGTAGATTTGGCTAAAAAGATGATTAAACTTTCTGGCTTCCAGGAAGGTAAAGATATCGAGATTGTATTTACTGGTTTAAGACCAGGTGAAAAGCTCACAGAAGAACTGCTGAATCAGAAAGAACAGACCATTGGCACACACCACCCTAAAATTATGGTGGCCAAAGTACGTAAGTCTGACTATGCAGAAATCGAAGATGTTATAGAAGGCATGCTAAGAAACAGAGACAAATTGACCAACAGGTTAATTGTAACAAGCATGAAGCAAATGATTCCTGAATTCATTAGCAACAATTCTATCTATGAAGAGCTTGATAAGAAAGCGCAACTTGCCATAGAATGATCAAATAATCTTGTATAAAAAAAGTCTCCATCATGTGATGGAGACTTTTTTGTTGCCCGATGGTCTAATGTTAAATCTTAGACTGAACGTGCATTATATCTGTAATACGTTTTTGAGCCAAATGCGTCGCAGCTGCTTGTGTGTGCATACCGGTTTCTTCAGATACCTTAAATATCGAATCTAACGTGTCGTATATACGCTCAGTATCGCGCAGTGCATTCTCTCTGTTATATCCTGTCCACTCACTGTAGACATTGATTAATCCACCAGCATTGATTAAGAAGTCAGGAGCATACACAATACCTTTTTTAACAAGCATATCGCCATGTACTTCTTCATTGTCTAGTTGGTTATTTGCTGCACCAGCAATTACCTCACATTTTAATCGGTTGATTGTATCTGTATTGATGATACCACCAAGTGCACAAGGTGCAAAAATCTCGGCATCTGTATCGTAAATATCGTCGTTGGCAACAATGCTTGCGCCAAATCTTGAAGCAGCTTCTTTTAATGCAGCATCATTCATGTCTGACACATAAAACTTCGCGCCTTCTTTGTGCATGTATTCTAACAAATGCATGCCTACTTTACCAATCCCCATTACAGCAACTTTTTTACCAGACAAACTGTCGTTTCCCCAACGTTTCTTTGCTGCAGATTTCATTCCTACATATACACCGTAAGCAGTAACTGGTGATGGATCTCCCCCACCGCCTCGGCTTTCTGGTAAACCAACTACATTGTCGGTCTCCATGTTTACGTATTCCATGTCTTGAGTCGTTGTTCCAACGTCTTCCGCAGTAATATATTTCCCCGCTAGGTTGTTAACAAACCGACCAAACTTACGCATCAAAGCTTCGCTTTTCTGAGTTTTTGAATCTCCGATGATTACCGCTTTCGCTCCACCTAGATTCAACCCTGAAATACTCGCTTTATATGTCATACCCCGACTTAAACGTAAAACATCACGCATGGCCTCTGACTCATTATTATAACTCCACATACGTGTACCGCCTAATCCAGGCCCCAAAACAGTATTATGGATAGCGATAATGGCCTTTAAACCAGTACTGTTATCGTTACATACTAATATTTGTTCGTGGTCGTGCTCGGTAAGATGTGAAAACAAATTTGAAGATAGAGCGTTTTTTCCTTGTGATACCTCAGTCATATAATGTCCTTTTTGATTGTGAATATCGGCTTAAATTTGCCGCTTCGAAATTAGGCTTTTTTTAACTCAAAACATCTGGATTTGAAACCGCTTTTTTATTTAAACAAATACTTCCGGAAATACAGTGTTTACCTAGGGTTAGGTGTGCTTTTTATCGTCTGTTCAAATATTTTTGCGATCTTAATTGCGCCAATTGTCCGAACAGCAATCGATAGTATGATTGCTAATGTTAAGCTGCACCAAGTACTAAACATTTCTCAGGGTCTTATCCTCAAAGAAATTTCCACCATGGCCTTATTTTTTGGCGGCTTGGTTTTAGCAAGTGCCATTGTAAAAGGTATATTCATGTATTTCATGCGCCAAACGGTAATTGTAATGTCTCGGTATATCGAATTTGATTTGAAAAACGAAATATTTGAGCAATACCAACGTCTTGGAGCATCCTTTTACAGCAAAAATTACACGGGCGATTTGATGAACAGAATAAGTGAAGATGTGAGCCAAGTACGCATGTACTTGGGGCCAGCTGTGATGTATACCATAAACCTTATTGCCTTGTTTATCCTGGTTATATCCGTTATGGTTTCTATCAACCCAACTATCACGCTTTATGTGCTCATACCACTGCCTATATTGTCTGTTTCGATATACTACGTTAGTGAAATAATTAATAAGCGCAGTAGCGTGCTCCAAGCCAAACTATCTGGGATTACGACCTTCGTTCAAGAATCATTTTCAGGCATTCGCGTACTGAAGTCGTTTGCCTCAGAAAGTCATTTCACAGGCAAATTTCAAGAACAAAGCGACGATTATAAGCGTCAGTACATGCGTTTGGTTCAGGTAAATGCATTGTTCTTCCCCCTTACCATGATGCTGGTTGGATTAAGTGTAATTATCACCATCTATTTTGGCGGTAAGCAGGTTATTGCCGGAACGTTTTCTTTTGGCAACATTGCCGAATATGTGATATACGTAAATATGTTAACCTGGCCAGTTGCTTCACTGGGTTGGGTAACCAGTATAATTCAGCGGGCCTCAGCTTCTCAAGAACGTATCAATCATTTCTTGGAGGAGAAGCCTGAAAACAGAATTGGTGTTGAAACTTTCCGTTTCGATAATGCCATAGCGTTCAACAACGTTTCGTTCTCCTACGATAACACAACAGTCTTATCTAACTTGAACTTTGCAATAAAGAAAGGACAAACGGTTGGGATCATTGGGACGACAGGAAGTGGCAAATCCACATTAGCCTCCCTGTTGATGAGGCTATATAATCCGAATAACGGTGAGATAACCATTGACAATCATAATGTAAATGAGTTGAGCTTACCTGCCTATCGTTCGCTGTTTGGCTATGTCCCTCAAGATATTTTTCTGTTCTCAGAATCAATTAGAGACAACATTTTATTTGGTTCTGAATCCCCGAAAACGGAATCCGACATCGAATCTATAACCAAAATGACTGACGTCTGGGACGACATCCAAGGATTCACCAACAAATTTGACACCGTATTGGGTGAACGTGGAATTACTTTAAGTGGTGGCCAAAAGCAACGCGTAGCCATTGCTCGTGCCTTAATTCGCAACCCAGAAATCCTAATCTTGGATGATTCTCTTTCTGCGGTAGACACGCACACAGAAAGAAGTATCAAAAACAATCTTAAAGAATTTGGGAAGAACAAAACGGTTGTACTCATTTCACACAGGGTGTCGACCGTAGAAGATGCTGATTTTATTCTCGTTTTAGATGAAGGCCAAATCGTTGAGCAAGGTGCACCAAGCCAACTCTTGGTTCAAAATGGGGTGTTTGCTGAAATGGTAAAAACTCAAAATGCTCAAAATCAACCTGTTTAGTAGCTTCAGATGTGAATCTTTTACTTGTGAAACCCAAGAATAATCGCTTTTTTTGATGTGCTAAAAGTATTTTACAACAAAGACTGAGATGGACGATAATCGCGAAGTATTTTCAAAACGTGTTAGAGCAGGGAAAAGGACGTATTTCTTTGACGTGAAAACAACGAAGGGTAACGATTACTATATTACCATCACAGAGAGTAAAAAACGCTTTGAGGATGGCAATTTTGTAAAACATAAAATCTTTTTGTACAAAGAAGATTTCAATAAATTTATGGATGCATTCACTGCAACTGTAAACCATGTAAAATCGGAACTAATGCCAGAGTATGACTTTGAAGAGTTCCAACGTGAGCGAGAAGACAAAAACGACGCTTAATTCTTTTTGATTCTACATTATGAGTAAGTATTACCTCATATTCGGTGGTATTGCTGGACTAGCATCAGCAACACTTGAATACCTTCTGTTTAGTGGCGCTTTGGGATACGACAAGTCATTTGGTGTCGTGTTTGGCAAAATATTGGCGCTAATTGGCTGTATTGTTTTTGCTGTCATACTTATCCGTAAACTTCAAGGTCGAATTAGTTTTGTACGAACCTCGTTTAGCGGATTAATGATTGCCATTGTATGTTCTGCCGTTTCTGGTATTGGATACTCCATAATGCATTACCCTGATGGTGCTTTTTTCAATGAAGCCAAAACCTATTATTTTGAAGGTTGGAAAGAGGCAAACAAAGACAAGCCAGAAGAATTGGCTCGCACCGAAGAAGCGAAAGAACAAATAAATGCGAAATTCACTATAAAGCATCACACCATATTTGATTTGGGGATGTATCTTGTAATTGGTGCGGTATTTACAGCCTTTTTTGCAGGTTTTATTGCAGACAGAAATAGCTTAGCTGGATGATGACAGAAATTCAAAGCGACAAACTCTCTATTAATCGCAATGCACAAAAGATTTACGATTTTTTGAGCGACCTACGGAATTATGAAAATTTGATGCCATCGTCAGACGTTTCAGACTTTAACGCAACCAAAGAAAAAGCCGAATTAAGTTTAAAGGGTTTAGGCCAGTTTAATATTACTATTGAAGAGCAAGTACAAGCTTCATTAATCAGGCTCAAACCTAAAGGCAAGCTGCCTTTTTCATTTAACATTGAGTGGCACATCACCGACAATGGTGATGAAGCGAACGTGGTGGGAAAAATAAACGCCGACCTTAATATGTTTATGAAAATGATGGCTGAACCTAAGCTGCGCAGTTTTGTGGATCAGCAAGCGCATAAACTCAAGACTTATTTAGAAAACGAAATTGATTAGAACCATGCGGCTGGCACTCAGATATATTTGGGCCGTATATTTCTTTATCTGGTTCTTATTACTGTTCATTCTTTTATATCCATTTTTTGTTCTGCTTTTAAGAGACAAAAAAAACTACAAGCATGCACATAAATTGCGTGCTATCTGGGGCAGGATTATTATGTTCTTTAGTGGATTGTTGCCACGCACAGCCTACGAAGAACCATTAAATCGGAAAGAGCAATACATTTTTGTTTCCAACCATTTCAGCTATTTAGACATATTGAGTCTAAACGTTCAGATTAATGCCTATTTCCGGTTTTTAGCCAAAAAGGAACTAGGTGACATTCCGCTATTTGGCATATTCTTTAGGACTGTAGACATAGCTGTTAATAGAAAAAGCGTAAGAGACTCTGTCACTGCCTATCAGTTAGCTGAGAAAGCAATTCTTAGCGGAGACAGTTTAGGTATTTTCCCTGAAGGAGGAATAGCCAAGCAAGTCCCACAAATGGTAAAATTTAAATCAGGTGCCTTCCGGTTGGCCATTGAGCACAATGTTAAAATCGTACCGGTTTCTATGATTGACAACTGGAAACGACTGCCTCAAGGGGGATTCCTAAGCGGTGGAACACCAGGAAAAATGCGTGTTTATGTTCACAAACCTATAGATACCAACAACTTAAATCAAGATGATTTAAATACACTTATGTCGGACACACGCGAAATCATTCAAAAACAAATTGATAGCCTTAACTTTGACGCATAGTAATGAAAATCACTGATCAAAAAATAAAAGAACTGTCTCATCTAGCGAAGCTGTCATTCAAAAGCGAAGACCAGTCTAAAATAAAAAGTGAGTTGGAGCAAATCCTTAATTTTTGCGAAAAACTGAATGAACTTGATACTGACGGGATCGAACCTTTGGTATATATGTCGGACAGAACAAACCATTTGCGACCAGACGTTGTTAAACCTTCTTTAAATAAGTCGGATGCACTTAAGAATGCACCTGACGCAGATTCAGATTATTTTAGAGTCCCAAAGGTTATAAAGAAGTAACGTGAAAGTGTACACCAAAAAAGGAGATTTAGGCAAGACGTCGATACTGGGTCAGCAAAACGTTGACAAGGATGATTTGCGCATTATCGCATACGGCACCGTAGATGAACTGAATAGTTTTATTGGACTGCTGTCTTGCCAAACAGAAGATTCAAACTTGATTAATGAGTTGCGGGCGATTCAAAACACGCTTTTTACTGTTGGATCGGAATTGGCTTCGATGCCTGATGTGTTTGAAAAGTTAAAACTACAGGCCGTTGGTGACGAAGAAGTGTCCATGTTAGAAACTTGGATCGACGCTCAGACGGTACTTCTTCCTGAATTAAAGTCTTTTGTGCTTCCTGGAGGTTCAACGGCTAACAGTACTGCTCATATTGCGCGCACAGTGTGCAGACGTGCGGAGCGAAACTGTGTAACGCTATCGAAGGCTATCGAAATACGCCCTGAAATCATCACGTACTTAAATCGCTTGTCTGACTATCTATTCACCTTCGCAAGAACGATGACTAGACTTACACAGACCAAAGAAATAGAATGGGCTCCTAAAAAACCGTAACCTACTTCTTCTTATTCTTCATATACTCAGCTTCTTTACGTTTATACGCAGCAAGCTTACGTGCTTTTTCTTGCTCAGCTTGCAACTGTTGTTGATAGGCCTGTTGTTGGCCCATACTCGCTTGTTGCTGTTGGTATTGCTGAAGCCTTTGCACCATTAATCGTGCTGCCTCATAGTCTGGTTCCACTTTTAGCGCCTGCTCCAAGCTTTTCACTCCTTCTTTCTCGTTACCCTCATTGAAATAGTAATTAGCCAATAACATATATGCCCCAGCTTTTACATTTATCATTTGAATACTTCCGTCACTTTTTGGGCTTTCGATATAAGCCACATCAGGACTAGCCACCACTTCTTCAAGTTTCTTTTTTGCTGCGTCGAAACTACCCTGCAACATCCCCACTTGTGCCATTTTTAAAAGGTATTTTGTCCCTCCTACTTCCTCGTATAACTTTTTATAGTTTCTATAAGACTTTGTCAAATTTGGTGGATCCCCTTTGTATTCATAAGCCGTAGCCATAAGTTCCATCAGAGAATAATTCTTCTCCTCAGCAGCCATTACACGCTTACCGAGAGACAACCCAGCATCAAAATTTCCGCTACGCATATACAGTCGGGCAAGTGAATCTGTGTACTCCATATTGGTAGAATCTTCTAACAACATCATGTTTAATGCAACCAATGCTGTACCATAATCTGTAAGTGAAAGTGATCTTTCATAAAGATCTAAATTAGATTCAAAAGATGACTTGTTACTTGTGCTTGTATTTGAATTACATGCTGCAAACGCTATGCACATAGCGAGTATTGAAACCGAAATTTTCATAAATATTTATATGGCACGAAATTACATATAAATAGCAACAGGACTAGGCTTTTTAACACATAGAATTGCTTGGTTTTGACAAGAAAAGACTCAAGAAATATGTTAACAATTTGTTGACATCGTATATTTTTCGTTCCTTTGTACTGCTGACAATGCGACTACTACTACTAAAACGGTCAGCGAAGGATGAGAAAATTATTGACTACTACGCTTTTTGCGGTGTTTCTGCCGCTTGTCGCTTTTTCGCAGTGTTCCAATTTAAAACTTTCAGTTGACAAGAAAATCCAATGCTCTCCTGGTATTGTAATTTTTAAGGTTACAGGTGCTCCTGCTGGATCAAAGTATTCGTGGGATTTTGGCAAAGGTTTTGTTTCAAATACCGACACTGTCTACGAATTTTTCCTAACACCACAAGTAGTAGATGTGGAAGTTAAGGTTACTTTCCCAAGTGGGTCAGAATGCTTAGTCGCTGAAAAAAACATTACCCAAATCTTAGGTAAACCTGAACTGAGTTACGTCATATCAAGACGTAAATTATGTGACGGCCCGGATACGGTTACACTTATTAATACCACACCCAATACCAAAGAAATCAGCTGGGTCGTTGATGGAACCAACTACTTTAATGCAAGCAACACCTTAATACATAAATTCAAAACCATAGGCTCGAAGGATGTAAACCTTGTTGTTACTGATTCTTTTGGTTGTAGAGATGTAAAAGAGTTCAAAGATGTTGCCATAGTCCACCCAGATGTGGCTATAGATTTTGTTGCCGACAACAGATCAGGGTGTGTAACAAAGCAAGTTCAACTCGCAGCTATGGTAGATGCCAATGGCGAAACAATAACAAACACAGAATGGTACCTCCCAGGGTCTAATACCTCATTCACTACTGGTTTGGTCCCTCCTGTAGTACGATATGTTGTACCAGGTGGTTATGATGTTTCATTTACTGTAGAAACGAAAAACAAATGCACGCATGTGGTTAAAAGAGAGAATTACCTGAATTTCGGTGATTCTATTACAATTGACTTAAGTATAAAGGATACCGTTCTGTGTCTGAAAAATAAAACGGAGGTTACCGTATTAAATCCGGTTAAAGGTGCAGAATACGTTTGGCAATTTGAAGGTAACCCAGACACAACACATTACACCGACACAAAGCTTGATTTAAAATACAATGCCCCTGGTGAATACGGTGTTTCACTTTTACTAAATTATGCCGGTTGTTTTTCAAGAGTTTCTGTAGCGGAAGGAATTAAAGTAAAATCACTTGAAGCCAAATTTACAAGTTCGGACAATTACCACTGCTATACGCCACACCTTACCCATATAACAAACACCAGTCATTCATACCAAAACACACCGCTAACCTACCAATGGTCGGTTTCTGGAGACAACGGCAAAAAATTATTAAGTTCAACTGACAGTGCCATTAACTACAGCTCACCAAAATGGGGTAGATATTCAGTTAAACTAATTGCAAAAGACCTGTATGGATGTAAGGACACCTTAGACGTTAGACAGTTTATTCGTGTTGACTCCATAAGACCAACAATGACGAGTGATGAACGCATTGGCTGTGTTGACCAAACAATAAAATTGACCAGTATCACGCCAGCCAGTTCTTACATTTCACCAGATTCTTTTTACTGGGTGGTTTATGATTTAGATGGAAAGACCATTTACAATAAAGGAAAGGGAAGAAACATTGAACAGTCGTTTACTAAACCTGGATTTTACAATGTAACGCTTTACGCAGGGAACTTAATTGGTTGTATAGATTCATTACCAAAGAAAAGCTTCATTCACATCATCGAACCTGTTAAATCATTCGAGATTGCGGATTCGACAATATGTTCGGGTGACGAAGTTGAGCTAAAAGCTAAAACAACTCCAATATTTGCGCCATTCTTACATTCTTGGAAGTTGGAACACGATGTTACTGGACAAGTACATACTGTTGCATTGGATACGGGCAGAAACCGACATATTGCATTAAGCACCCCTGGCCCCTACTCAATACAATACAACCACCAGATAAGCACTCGTTGTAAAGATTCTACCAGCAAACCGGCCTCATTACATGTAAACGGAGTTGGCGGTTCGGTTTCGCTAGATCATCATGACGGTTGTCTTCCATTTGCTGTAAAACCAGCTTTTAACATTAACCTGAACGAACATTTTGGCAACTCAGTTGACACTTTACAATACGCATGGTATGCTTCACCAAGCACCAATGTCGATATTGTAGGGGCTTCAACTAGTGCGCCTAAATTTACATTTAATGACAGAGGTACGTACCGCATACATGTCAAGATACTTAACAGTACAGATTGCAAATTTGAAACCCATTCACAACTGATAACTGCTGGGGTTCAAGCCGGCTTCTCTATCCCGAATGATTCACTTTGCGCTTTAGACTCTATCGCGTTAAACAATACATCAAGCCTCAATGCCACGTCTTTTAAGTGGAAGATAAATTCGACAGGAAAATACACCCTGCGCCAATCGGTTAGACCTAACAGATTAATCATGAACGACGACGCTTGGTATGAGATCAATTTGATTGCTTCCAAAAGAAACGAGTGCTACGACACTGCAACAAAGATGGTGCGCGCTGTGGTTGTAGAAAGTGCCTTCGAAATGGCGGACACAAGCTTGTTCTGTGCTCCAGCTTATGCTCAATTCAACACCTTAAGTGAAAACGCAGATACTTTCTTCTGGGATTTTGGTGATGGCAGTTTAATTACCACCACCGACACATTCATCGCCAACATTTACCATCGAAATACCGGTTTCCACAATGGATTTGATGTTACGCTTACATCCAAAAGTTACCTCGGATGCTCAGATAAAATCACCATTAAGGATGCCATTAGGGTGTTTGGGCCTGTTCCCGATTTTGAGATAAAGAATTTTGTGGGTTGCGAACCGCTTCACGTTGACTTCATAAACAAAAGTATTGACGCTGCAGAATATTACTTGAACTATGACGACAATACCCCGTTAGATTCCACACAAATCAACTCACACGTATACAACGTGCAAAATGCCGGAATGTCTCAACGATATATTCCAAGTTTATATGTAAAAGATAGTCTGGGTTGCGCTGCCGCATTTGAAAGCACCGATACAGTATATGTATTAAAAACCCCCAAAGCATTTCCATCGGATAAGGAAATTGAAGGCTGTTCTCCTATTAAAGTCGAATTAACAGATGAGAGCCTCAACATTACTTCGCGAAGTTGGCTTTTAGATGACGTAGAAATATCTACGGAAAATTCGGTTAGTCCTTTAATTTCCGCTCCTGGATCGCACCTGTTGCAGTTAATTATAACCAATGAAAACAACTGTTCTGACACAAGTAATTTTGACATTACCGTTAAAGACAACCCAATAAGTAAAGTGGTTATTGACGTGTTACCGTGTAAAAACGAACCGACTGAATTTACTGCTAAACCATTGTCACGTATAGGCATAATTGATTACATCTGGACCATTAACAACGTCAAAGACACCACCACACAGGCAAACTTCTCGTATGTATTTTCTCAATCAGGAAGAAACGATGTAAACCTTAAAGTTGTGGATTATAATGGGTGTTCACATGATGTAGATACAGCAGTTGTCATTAAAAGTGTTGAAGAAATTCCTGATGGAAAAATCAAACTGGTTTCTATTAAAAACAATTCTGAAATTGTGGTCCAATGGAATGACATTGATCCTGACTTTATTAAGTTCAGTACGATTATTGACAACCAGTCTCAACAAATCGTTTATCAGAATATGCCAAACACGTCAAATCAAGCGGTTGTCCCATATACCGACATAAAACTTGCAAGGTGCTTTACGATGACACACACCAATCAGTGTGATGAAGTAGCCACTCCATCGATGGCCCATTGTCCTGTAATATTGACCGTTACTAAGGGAGGTGTTTTTGCTCTAAACTTGGATTGGACGTCTTATAGCGGATGGACGAACATAGATCGATATGTAGTTTTTAGAAGTATAGACGGTGTATCATTTGAAGAAGCGGGAACAGTAAGTGGCACAACACTTCACTTTACAGACTCAATGTTATGTGATCAAGACTACATCTATAAGGTTGAGGCCCATTATGATGGTGTTCATTCCCAGTCGAACATTGAAGGAAATAGACCAGATTACATCCGCAGCGACATCCCAATGGATGTAAAGGTTGCGACTGTTATCAACAATACTGCAGTAGAAGTAAGTTGGGACTCTACCTTGTTTGAACACACAAAAAGCTACCTGATTTGTAAACGCGACGAAACTGTTACCGCCATAGTTGATTCAAAGGTAACCGAAGGCTTGTCGTTTGTAGACACAGAGCTCGACGTATCTAAAGAGCATTACATCTACACGGTTCAAACCATGGACCACTGCCTCGTTACTGGTGTAATTGGTAACATCGGTTTACCAATGTTATTAGAGGGGTATCATATGAACGACATGAGTCATTTGTCTTGGACAGCTTATGAACGTTGGGATGATGGTGTAGACTACTACCGCATCCAAATAAAAAATGATGGCGTCTTTACGACAATTGGACAGGTTCCAGGGTCTCAATCTGCTTTTGTAGATAAAGACGAACATATTGATATCGATGGAGAATATGTGTTTCGCATAATTGCTGTCTCATTCGATTCTAGTATTCAGAGCACGTCAAACGAGATTAGATTGATTGGCTCGTCACTTGTATGGATTCCAAACGCCTTTAGCCCAAATGAAGATGATCATAACCCGGTGTTTAAACCAACACCCAAATTTATGTACCTATTAAATGATGGCACGTATAGAGAATATGAAATGATTATCTATAACCGATGGGGTGAAGAAGTATTTTCAACCAATGACGTGCAACATGGATGGGACGGAACCTATAAAGGTAAAGACTGTGAAATGGAAAGTTATTTATACCACATCCGTATAAGCGGGTTGGATAGAGTTGTTTACGATAAAAAAGGTCTTGTTAGGCTAATGCGATAACAAATTGTTTATCGTTTCAAAGGCTGCCTGAAAAGGCGGCCTTTTGTTGTTTTACTGACTTGGTATTTGCTATGTTTGCAGTCCAATTTGTATATACATGTTCGATAATTTATCAAGTAAGTTAGAGAAAGCTTTTAAGACCTTAAAAGGTCAAGGCAAAATATCTGAGATCAACGTTGCAGAAACGGTGAAAGAAATTCGTCGCGCATTAATCGATGCCGATGTAAACTTCAAGATTGCTAAAGAATTTACCAATCGTGTAAAGGAAGAAGCTCTTGGACAAAACGTTTTGACAAGCGTTTCTCCAGGGCAGCTGATGACCAAGATTGTTAACGACGAGTTGACCGCTTTACTAGGTGGCAAAACCGAGGAAGTGAACCTTTCTGGAACTCCTGCGATCATATTAATTGCTGGTTTACAAGGTTCGGGTAAAACGACTTTCTCAGGAAAATTCGCACGATATCTAAAAAGTAAAGGGCGCAATCCCTTATTGGTTGCAGGTGATGTTTACCGTCCTGCAGCTATCGACCAGTTGAAAGTATTAGGCGAGCAAGTACAAGTGGACGTCTACACTGAAGATGGCAATAAAAATCCAGTAGAGATTGCTAAAAACGCCATTAAACATGCTAAGCTTCACCAAAACAATGTGGTCATAATTGATACCGCAGGTCGTTTGAGTGTTGATGAAGTCATGATGAAAGAAATTGGGGATGTAAAAAAGGCTGTCACCCCTAACGAAATTCTTTTTGTAGTAGACTCAATGACTGGTCAAGATGCTGTGAATACAGCAAAAGCCTTCAACGACGTACTTGATTTTAATGGAGTAGTTCTTACCAAACTAGACGGTGATACAAGAGGTGGTGCTGCCCTATCGATAAAGAGTGTTGTAAACAAACCAATAAAGTTTGTAAGTAACGGGGAAAAAATGGACGCATTGTCTGTTTTCCACCCTGACCGTATGTCGAATCGGATTCTTGGAATGGGTGACATTGTTTCCCTGGTTGAAAAAGCGCAAGATTCATACGATCAAGAAGAAGCAGAAAGAATCCAAAGAAAGATTCGCAAAAACCAATTCAACTTTGACGATTTCCTCAAACAATTGGAGCAGATCAAGAAGATGGGGAATATCAAAGATTTAATGGGTATGATCCCAGGTGTTGGCAAGGCAATAAAGGATGTCGACATTTCCGATGATTCATTTAAAGGCGTAGAGGCCATCATTAAATCGATGACCGTTCAGGAAAGAGAAAACCCAGAAATTATTGACGGTTCTCGAAGGAAAAGAATCGCACAAGGAAGTGGAAACACTATCACGGAAGTGAATAAACTGATGAAGCAGTTCGACGAGATGCGTAAGATGATGAAAAGCTTTAACAAACAAAAGCCTGGTCGACGCATGCCGAATATGCCGAATTTTGGAAGACGATAGCATGGACCTAAAAGACAAACGTGTAGATTATAATAAGTTCGAACTTGTTGAAGAGCTAGCTGGCCTTGATCCATATTCACTTTTCAGTCTTTGGTTTGCAGAAGCAAGCGAGACTGAACCCGAACCTAACATTATGATTGTTAGCACATCGCATAACGATCAACCACAAACACGTGTTGTGCTGCTTAAAGAAGTCAAAGACGGAAATTTTGTTTTTTACACCAATTACCACAGTACAAAAGGGAGGGCGTTAGAGCAAAACGCTAAAGTTTCCATTCTCTTTTTTTGGCGCGATCAACAACGACAAGTACGCATAGAAGGAATTGCATCGAAAGTCGCAACAAAAGAGTCGGATGATTATTTTTATTCAAGACCAATAGACAGTCAAATCGGCGCCATAGCCTCAAGCCAAAGCGATGAATTAACCACCCGTGAAGCGCTTGAAGCAAAGTTTGAAACGCTCGCAAAATTTTATGATAGTAATCCTATAAAAAGACCAGAACATTGGGGTGGATATGCCGTAACTCCTTTGCATTTTGAGTTTTGGCAAGGAAGAGCGAGTCGATTGCACGACAGATTGACTTATGACAAAGTAGACTCTAGTTGGGCAAGAAAAAGGTTGTACCCATAACTTACCAATCATAGCACATCGTGGAGTTATTTGTCGTCATACCATGTTACAATGAGCCTGACGTTGTAGGTGCCTTACAGAGTATCGCTCAATGCGATATACCAACTTCCACAGTCACCATAATTGTTGTCGTTAACGAAAGCGACGTGGCAAGAACGGATGTACTCCAGTGCAACCAAAAGTCTATAGCGGACATCAATAATTGGGAATTAACCAAACCCGCATGGATACAAATCATTTATAAACACGCCAAACAGGTCCCTAAAAAAATAGCTGGAGTAGGTCATGCAAGAAAAATTGGTATGGATTTGGCCTACGACCTCTCTGTCAACAAAAAAGAAACAATTATCAGTTGTTTTGATGCTGACTGCAGATGTTCGAAAAACTATTTAAACGATGTATTTGAGGCTTTTAGCACATATCCAAAACACGATGTTGCTTCCATATATTTTGAACATGACAGCAAACAAAGCGACGCGATAGTCGACTACGAACTGTTCTTGCGCTACCATGTCCAAGGTCTTCGCTTTGCAGGCTATCCTTATGCATACCAAACCATCGGCTCATCCATGGCGGTAAGAGCAAATACGTACAAAGAATTTGGCGGAATGAATCTGCGTAAAGCAGGCGAAGATTTTTACTTCTTGCACAAAATCATTCCTTATCGAAACTTTTTAGAAATCAACACCTGTACTGTCTTCCCCTCGGCTCGAAAGTCTGATCGGGTACCGTTTGGTACCGGGCACGCCGTTGCTAAGCAAAACGCCAGCATATGCAAAACATATTACACGTATCATCCGGCGATTTATGCACAGATTAAAAAACTCATCACGACCATCGAGGCTAGTACGCTTATAGACGGTATTGATGTGATGCAAATCCCTTCAGAAATAACTACTTTTTTAGCGAATGAAAACTTTGTGCACGCCGTGCAGCAAATCCAAAAACAATCAAAGTCAGATACCTTATTTCATCAGAATATATACCGATGGCTTAATGGGTTTCGCATGTTGAAACTTGTGCATTATTTGAGGGACATGAGTTTCACAAACATACCTATCCATCAGGCTGTTCAAGAGTTCTGGTGTATGCTCAGAAAGGAAAGGCTACAGCAATCCAACAAAGAGTGGTTAGAAGTTTTTAGAAGCTTGGAAAAAGCTACTATCGTCTAAGTTTCTTTGGATCTACGCCTCGTTTTTTAGCTGCTTCTTCTAATCTTTTCTGGAAACGAGATTGTTTAACCGTCACTTTTTTCTTCTTGTTCGCTTCCATCTGTAGACGAATCTTATCCTCGTCAACAATGAACTTACTAAAAATGAAGTTCTGACCGAAAGTAATCATGTTGGCTAAGAAGTAGTAATAACTCAAACCTGCCGCATAGCTATTAAACCAGAACAAGAGCATAACCGGCATTAAGTACATAATGTACTTCATTTGGTTGTTCATGCTTGCCTGACTTTGCTGGTTATAAATTGTATATAACAAAGATGAACCGGCCATTAGTAAGGTAAATAAACTTAAGTGGTCACCAAGTAATGGTACATCAAAACCAAATTTTAACCAGGTATCGTATGTACTCAAATCTTCTGCCCACAAAAAGCTTTTCTGACGAAGCTCTATACTACTCGGAAAAAACCTAAACAGTGCAATCAAAATGGGTAGTTGAACCAGTTGAGGCAAACAACCCCCAAATGGACTTACACCAACTTTTTTATACAGCTTCATCTGCTCTTGTTGCACTTTGGTCATATCACCATTAGCCTTCTCCTTAATTTCTTCAAGTTCAGGCTTCAACAGCTTCATTTTGGCTGTAGACAGATAACTCTTGTACATTGGAAAAATAAGTACAAGCTTGATCATCAAGGTTAATAGCAGAATGATTACACCATAACTCTTAATAGATTTTGACAACCAGTGGAAAACAGGAATAACAACGGCTTTATTCACCCAGCTGAAAGTCCAGTGCCCTAGTTGTATGGTTCCCTCCATTCCAAGGTCCAAATTCTTTAATGTTTTATAATGGTTTGGACCGAAGTACCACTGCATTTTATGCTCATCAGAATTGTCAAACGAATAAGGCAATGACAAATCGGCCATCATTTCTCCAACGTATTCTACGTCTTCAGGTTTTTCAACAGATATTGTTGTACCTGACTCATCAAGACCTTCAGGAAAAATGAGGGTTGACATAAAAAATTGTTGCTTGAAAGCCAACCAATGAATACCGGCTTGCAAGTCGTCGTCATCATCACTTGTTTCAGACAGGTTGTCTGGGTCGTCTTCGCTCTTGTATTTATAATACACCGTAGACACACGTCTTTCGTTATCCAGTGTGCGTTCTTGAAGCGGTAAGCGCATATCCCACGCTAAAGAATACGAATTGTGCTTTCTGGCAATCTTCTCCTGTAAATCAACCAATCGAAAAGCATAATCAACAAGATAGCCCTCGCTAACAGTATATGTTTGCTCAATTGATCCACCAGTAGCAAACTTGTGCTCTAGTGTAATGTGGTTGCTGCTCTTTTCTTTAACCGAAAAGTCTAGCTCATTTGTTTCTACAATTCCAGACTTAAGTGGAATGGTATAAGAAAAATTATTACTCCCAGGCTCTATCAACACAAGTGGCGATGAATCTGCTCGTTGATATTCCGCCAAAACAACTTTATTTACCGAACCACCTTTACTTGTAAATTGGATGTCGATTTTATCGTTGTTTATTCCGAAAAATTCTTCCGGTTTTACTCCAGCGACTGCGTTCGTATCAATTTGAGGGTTTGCCTCTGACAATACTGACGATTCAGTAGTTGCTTGAACTTTTGGCTGCTTAGCAGCACGTTCGAGCGAGTCAATTTTATTGGCTTGTGTAATTGAATCAAGACGCAATTGTTCTTGTTGCTGCTCTTGTTGTTCTAATTCTGTCTTGTTGGAACTATATACTAACCAACCAGCAAAAATTACAAATATCAGTACATATCCAACGATCGAATTCTTATCCATTCATTTCTAATTTCGGGGTGCAAAGGTATGATTTTCAAATTGGTTAACACTTCAAACACAGAAAAGGAAACCCTTACTTTGAAATTATCGGTAAACACATGGATATTTAAGATTATTGCACATTTCAATACAGTCAATTTTGCGCACAAAATTGGCCAACTCATTTCTGAACCCATCTCTTAAACATGACGACGACCGCAATTACCAGACAATGGAATTGCTCACTATAACACAAAAAAAAAGGCTGCTTCAATAAAGAAGCAGCCTTACTAATATTTGTCTTAAAGAAATCTTAAGCTACCGATGTAGCTTTAGGCGCTGCAGCCTTTATTTCTTCATTTGATCCTTCTTCGAAGGATTTAAAGTTATTATTGAAAAGACCAGCTAGGTGATTCGCTTTCTTGTCATAGCTTTCTTTATCTGCCCACGTGTTTCTTGGATTCAACACTTCGTCTGGCACATTCGGACAAGTAGTCGGCATCGCCAATCCAAATACTGGATGATTAATGAAATCTACGTTATCCAAATCACCGTTTAATGCCGCTGTGATCATAGCTCGCGTATTGCTTAAGCTCATTCTGCTACCAATACCGAAAGGTCCACCACTCCAACCTGTGTTAACCAACCATACGTTCACATTAGATGCACGCATTTTGTCGCCCAACATGGAGGCATATTTAGCAGGGTGTAATGGTAAAAACGCTGCACCAAAACAAGCACTAAACGTCGCTTCTGGATCCACAACACCAGCTTCAGTACCAGCAACTTTAGCTGTGTACCCACTAATAAAGTGATATCCTGCCTGCCCTGGCGTTAATTTAGAAATTGGAGGCAATACACCAAATGCATCAGCTGTTAAGAAGAAGATATTTTTAGGCTCCCCTCCTACTGATGGTTCTGCGATATTGTCGATGTGATGAATCGGGTATGCAACACGTGTATTTTGCGTTACAGACACGTCTTCGTAGTTTACCTTATCAGATCCTTCAAAGAATCTAACGTTTTCAACCAACGCACCTCGTTTAATGGCATTCCATATTTGAGGTTCTTTTTCTTCAGTTAGGTCGATACACTTTGCGTAACAACCGCCTTCGAAATTAAATACTGAATTATCAGCCCAACCGTGCTCGTCATCACCGATTAACTTTCTATTCGGGTCAGCAGACAATGTTGTTTTTCCTGTTCCAGACAGTCCAAAGAAGATAGAGGTATCACCTGCTTCTCCAATATTTGCAGAACAGTGCATTGACAATACGCCTTCATCTTGAGGAAGTGTGTAGTTCAATACAGAGAAAATTCCTTTTTTCAACTCACCAGTATATCCGCTACCACCGATTAAAATGATTTTTTGCGTGAAGTTAACTATGGTAAAGTTGTGCTGGCGTGTGCCATCAATAGCTGCGTCAGCCATAAAACTTGGCGCCGCAATTACCAACCATTCTGGAGTTTGATTAGCAGCTTCTTCAGCCGTAGGTCTCAAGAATAGGTTGTTTGCAAATAAATTTTGGTAGGCAGATTCTGTTACTACACCAATATTCATTCTGTATGTAGGGTCAGCACATGCAAATGCATCACGTACATAAATGTTTTTACCTTTATAGTGATTAATAACCTTGCTTAGCAATGAATCAAACTTCTCTGGCGCTATTGGTTGATTAATACTACCCCACCACACAGTGTCTCGTGTAATGTCGTCTTCCACAACGAATTTGTCTTTTGGAGATCGTCCGGTAAACTCCCCTGTGTCTGCTGCTAAAGCGCCATCTGAGGTTAACCTTCCTTCGTTGTTTTTTAATGCGTGGTCAATCAATTCATCAGGCGTTAAGTTTATATACGCCTCACTAGAATTGTCGATGATTTGATCAATAATTGGATGATTTTTCATTAAATCTCTTTTTTATTGTTTTACTTCAATTTTTTAAGGGGGCAAAGGTAATCTTCTAATGTCAAAAGCAAATTTTAACCTCCTTTTTTCTTCACATTAAACCCTTTATTTACGAGTATGTCGATGACTTTAGTCACAAAATTGCCTTGAACAATCACCTCTCCGTCTTTCACAGAGCCCCCAGCACCACAGCGCTGTTTGAGGTGTTTTCCTAGCTCAATGAGTTCACTTTCTGGCCCTTCAAAACCTTCTACCAATGTGACTACTTTTCCTTTTCTCTGTTTTTTATCATACGAAACATACAAAGTTTGCTGAGAAGGATCTAAGGACTCTTCACTTTCATGTGCTTCTTCCGGTAGATAGTCGGGATTGGTACTGAATACCATACCACCTAAATCACTCAAATCTTTAATTTTTCTCTTTTTTGCCATTGTCCTTACTTACGCATTTTTATAGGTGTTAAATAAAAGTACTGCTTGTTTTGCTTCCAATACATCGTGAACACGCAAGATGTTTGCACCATTTTGTAATGCCCAAGCATGTAAAACCGTAGTACCGTTTAAGGCATCTTCTGGTCTAACTTGCAACACCTTGTTTATCATAGATTTTCTTGACACACCAACCAGAACCGGTGCATTCACCAATACTTTTAGCGTATGTAAATTTTTAAGCAACGCATAATTATGCGCAACAGATTTTCCAAAACCAAATCCGGGGTCGAATACCACATCCAATATTGAATGTCGTTTAAACTCTTCCAGCTTTTGCAAGAAGTACTTGGCAATGTCGGATACCACATTCGCATAATGCGGATTGTTTTGCATGGTTTTGGGCGTTCCTTGTTTATGCATGGCGATGTATGGCACCTTGAGTAACGAAACCGTTTCAAGCATGTTAGGATCATCATCTCCAGCACTTATGTCGTTTACGATATGAGCGCCTGCTTTAATACTTAAAGCCGCCGTTTCCGCACAATTTGTATCGATTGACATCATTGCCTGTGGGAATGCTTTCGAAATTGCCTCAATAATTGGCAGCACGCGATCCTGCTCAAGGTTCTTTGGCACTGCGGTTGCTCCTGGACGTGAACTTGCGCCTCCAACATCAATGATATCTGCCCCTTGTTCTAACATATGAGCAGCATGTTCCAACGCTCCATCTTTATGCACAAATTTGCCGCCATCGTAAAACGAATCATCGGTTGCATTTAAAATCCCCATTACCTTAGGGGTTGTCAAATCGAATAATGTGCCCTTAATGTTCATACTATCTTGATACAAGTGCATAGCTATACGAATTAGCCGTATATTTTTGCAAAAAAAGAAAACCTTGAGCAATAAAACGTCACAGCAGTACGATCAAGCATTAAATAAGTGTAAAGAAATCTTTGAGAAAAAGACGATTGACTACGGAACGGCTTGGCGCATATTGAGGCCTCAGTCTTTGACTGATCAAATTTTCATTAAGGCAAAACGGATAAGAAGCATCGAAGTGTCTAACGAAAATGCGGTTGGCGAAAGCTTAGACAATGAATACATAGGCATATATAACTATTGTGTAATGGCGCTAATCCAACTCCTACACAATACAAATTTTGAAGAAAACATTCCTGAAGCACAAGTAATAGACTGGTATGGAGAAATTACAGCTCAAACCAAAGACTTAATGCTAAAGAAGAATCAAGACTATGGTGAAGCTTGGAGAGAAATGCGTGTAAGCACTTACACCGATTTAATATTAATGAAGTTATTGCGCATCAGACAGATAGAAGACAATGAAGGTAAAACTTTAGTATCGGAAGGCCTTGATGCTAACTTCCAGGATATGATGAACTATGCTATATTTGCTTTGATTCGTATGGAGGAAGCCGCATGAGATTTATAGTTCACTTTAGCCGTGTTTTAATTGGGCTCCTGTTTATCCTTTCCGGATTAATTAAACTCAACGACCCTACGGGTTTTTCATACAAACTCGACGAATACTTCACTGTTTTTGCTGATGACCTAGAATCGGAACAAGATTCTATCGCCACAACGATATCAATAGACGGAAATTACAAAAAAAGCATACGTGCTATCGGCAAAAATGATAGCGCATACAGCATAACGGTTTCACAATCTCCATGGACATACAGCGACTCCGTATTTTCCGCAACGGTAAACGTCTTCAATAGTGGTTCGTTGCTATTTACGCATCGATTAGTAGCAGACAGTGGCAGCGCTATAAGTGATTTGCAGGTCCAGAGTTATATAAACGATAACGACATTTTAGACTTTCGAACGAGTCTAGCTCTAGTTGAAGGAAAGCCGTCTACAGCGCAAAGCGAGGCGACTATTTTGGAATACGTCAAACCTGATTCATGGGCAGTTGGGTTGTTTAACTGGCTCAGAAATTATGCTTTATTCATGGCCATTTTTGTTAGCTGGCTGGAAGCAATCTTAGGATTTGCAATTTTAATTGGGTGGCAACCAAAATTCACTATTTGGATGCTGATTCTGATAACTGTGTTTTTTGGATTTCTTACGCTGTATTCTTGGGTGTACGACAAGGTTACCGACTGTGGTTGTTTTGGTGACGCGTTGCCAATGAACCCAGAAGAGTCGTTTTACAAAAACGTAGTAATTGGTGTATTTGTGCTCTTACTTTGGTTTGGCAGAAAACACATCAAACCGATATTCTCCAACTCGTTTGGTGTAAAAGTACTTACTGTACTTAGCCTCTTACTCATTGGATTTAGTTTGTATTGCAAACAATATTTACCTGTAGTTGATTTTCTCCACTATTCGGAAGGCACCGACATTCGCGCTGGCATGCAAGTACCAAAAGGTGAGCGTGCTTCAGACCATTTACAAACAACCTACTTGTATTCGGCTAAAGACGGCAGTGGTGCCACCATACATGTGGTATACGATAGCGACAAGAACACCTTTGAGCCTAAGATTGATTACGCCAAATGGTCGTATGATACGGTTTTGGAGGAAAAACTTTTAGCGAAGGCCTATGAACCTCCAATTCATGATTTTGCGTTTTACAATGCCGACCAGGATAATAATTACATCGATGATTTTTGGCTCAAAGAAAAAAAGCTTCTGCTTGTATTACACGATGTAACAAAATCAAACCCCAAAGCGATAAAAGCCGCTCGAGAAATTGCCAAGCAATGGACAGCGGACGGTAATGAGTTTTGGGCTTTAACAGCAAGTCCAAAAGAAGACGTGGAGGTATTTAGACACGAATACCAAATATCGGAGTTTGAGTTTTATTATGGAGACAATACCAACTTAAAATCCATCATTCGGTCGAACCCGGGTTTATTGTTGATTACAGACACCTCCGTGGTGAAAAAAGTATGGCCCGCAACCCGCTTACCCAAGTATAAAAAAATTCTGAAGAAGTCGGAATGATCCGATTTATCCTAAAAAAAATTGGCTATGCGTTTCTGATTTTATTCAGTGTTGCATCAGTAGTATTTTGGCTTTTTAGTTTTTCGTTTCCAAATCCTGAAGATATTCTAGTAACAGATCGTACAGATGAGGCAACCTTAAATGCGATAAAAGCTGAGCTTAAACTTGACCAACCAAAAGGGCAGCAATACCTCGCCTTCCTTAACGACTTATCGGTAATATCTTTATACAAAAAAGAACATGCTGTAGAATCGAGTCATAAAGTGTTGTTTACAACCGGTGTAAACCAAGTGGTGGTTAAAGCCCCTTATCTACGAAGAAGTTTCCAAACCGGGCAGCCCACTAAATCAATACTTGCCGATGCCTTTATTGGCACACTCGTACTTGCCCTGGCTGCAATGATCTTTGCCAGTATCTTTGGTTTAATATTCGGTGTACTGTCTAGTGTCAAACAAGGTAGTTGGGTTGACCGAAGCCTACTCTTTGTAAGTACATTGGGCATTTCTGTTCCTTCGTTCTTTTCGGCTATCATTTTCAGTTTCTTATTCGGTCATCTTTGGGGTGGTTGGACAGGTTTAAATGTTGTTGGCAGTCTATATGAGATTGACCCATTTAATGGCAAGCAACTGGCACTTCAAAACTTAATACTTCCTGCATTTGCACTGGGTATCCGTCCATTGTCTATCATCACACAATTGACCCGAAATGCGATGTTAGATGCGTTATCAAAGGATTATATACGGACGGCAATTGCCAAAGGGCTAAACCGGAAACAAGTTTACTTCAAGCATGCACTTAAAAGCGCTTTAAATCCGGTGATGACATCCGTATCAGGATGGTTTGCATCCTTATTGGCTGGAGCATTTTTTGTAGAAAAAATATTCAACTGGAAAGGAATTGGTAGCGTTACCATTCACGCATTAGAAACAAGTGACCTACCTATTATTATGGGTAGTATTGTTTTTATCGCCTTCATATTCGTTTTCATCAACTTTGTTGTTGACATACTATATACCGTTTTAGACCCTCGAATTAGACTTAGTGCATGAGAGTATTTGTCATTGGGTTACCTGGTGTTGGCAAATCAACATTTGCACAAACACTCGCTGCGCATTTAAACTGTGACTATGTCGACTTAGACAGTTGGATCGAGGAAAAGACAAAAACATCTATTAACACCTTCTTTGAACAATATGGTGAAGAAGCTTTCCGAAAGAAAGAATCTGAGTGCTTGCTTGAGGTAATTACCCAACATCCCGATATGGTTTTGGCAACTGGAGGAGGCACCCCTGCTCATTTTGACAATATGCAAACCTTATTAAAGAATGGCACTTGCATCTTGTTAAAGAATGATATTGGTTTAATCGCTAAGCAAATTATGTCTGACGACCAAGTTAGACCGATGTTTTTGGGACTAGATGCTCTAGAGATAGAGAAAAGATTGTCTGAAATATGGACCAAAAGAAAGCCACATTATGAGCAAACCCACATCATTGCTGGCGTTGTCGCTGTCCAAAATCTGCAGTTATTAACAAAACGCCTAGAATTATTCACAAAAAAGGGTAATTCCTTGATTGGTATTATTGAAATTGATTAACATTGCTCAGCATATCGGGGAAAGGCACTGCTTACGCGTGTTACAGCCGATTGTGCTAAGTATTATTGATATTTTTAAATTTTCACTAAAAAGATTTTAGATCATGAACAAGTCAGAGTTAATCTCTCAAATTGCTGGCGATGCTGGCATCACTAAAGCTCAAGCTCAAACTGCACTTAACTCATTCTTAGACACTTCTTCTGGAGCGTTAAAGAAAGGAGAAAAAGTAATTTTGGTAGGATTCGGAACTTTCTCTGTTTCAAGAAGAGCTGCTAGAACTGGTAGAAACCCACAAACTGGAAAAGAAATTCAAATCAAAGCGAAGAACGTTGTTAAGTTCAAAGCAGGATCTGAGCTTTCTGGAAAAGTTAACTAGAAAAGGTTTTAACGAAATTAAAAACCCGGTCTTTTAGGCTGGGTTTTTTTTGTACTAAAATTTTAGCGTTTAAAAAACCCTTCAGACATTCAATCATTCAATCATTCAGTCATTCCTCTTCTCCCAATACCCCACATCAATCCATTTGCCGAACTTGATGCCAACCTTCACAAACTGGCCAATTTTAACAAAGCCAAGTGACTCGTGAAGTTTGATACTCGATTCGTTTGGTAGCGAAATTCCGCCAATCAAACATTTGTAACCAAGTTGTTGCACTTGATCTAGCAATTCGCCATACAATGTTCTTCCATAACCCTTGCCATTTGCTCCTTGCTTTAAGTATATGGACGTTTCAACCGTTAATCGATAGGCAGACCTTGACTTCCATTGACTGGCATAGGCATATCCGATTACTTCGTTTCCGACGACTCCGACCAGCCAGACATAGTTTGTAGAAATATGTTCAATTCTTTTCGCCATCTCGCCTTCTGACAAGACGGTTTCTTCAAAAGTTGAAGGCGACGATTTTATGTAGTAATTGTAGATTTCGGTTATTGCCGAAACATCCCTGTTTTCCACCTTACGAATGGTTATTATGTTACCACTCGATTTCATTTATTGTAAATAATGGTAGCCATTGCCCCTGAGCCAAGCTCCAATTCACGTTTATTTACACTTTCAAATACATCCGCATTGCTATGGTGATAATCAAAATACCGCTGAGAATCTGGTACAAGACCCATCATTATTAAATCAGGGTTAACATTGTTTTCTTTGGTATCAAGCGGGCTAATATCAACACCGGCGTATCCAGGCTCAAAATGATGTAAGCCATAGGCTTCGAGAACTTTGCGGAATTGACGTACAAAGTCAACTTGATTGGAATCGGCCTTGATATTAAAACCACGCGGGCTAAAACCACCACGGTCACTTTCTAACGCAATGACATGATTTTCATTGTTGGCCTTTGCCTTAGCGGCATAGCCTTTACCCCCCATATTTCCATTCTCTTCGTTCATAAATAAAACCACCCGAATGGTATATCTAGGTGTGTAGTTTAGCGCCTTAAGTATGCGCAAAACCTCCATACTATGGACAACACCTGCGCCGTCGTCATGAGCTCCTTCACCAACATCCCAACTATCCAAATGTCCACCAATCACAATTACCTTATCTGGGTAAACACTTCCCTTTATCTCCCCAATTACATTACTTGATTCAACATGCTCATTGTTGTGGGCGTTTACATTCAGTACCACTTCTGTTGAAGCATTTTTTTGCATATGTTGATGAAGCAAATTCGCATCCCTTGTGCTAACGGCCACGGCTGGTATTTTGTTTACTTCTGGTTTATAGCCCATACTACCTGTATGTGCATGTTCGTCATCTTCTAACAGCGACATACTTCTAACCAATACAGCTATTGCTCCATATTGTGCGGCAACGGATGCTCCAGCATAACGTTGATCTACACATCCTCCATAGCTCTGAAATGTACTGATAGGTTTAGGATCCATTGGTCTATTGTAGAACACTATTTTTCCTTCAATGGTTTCTTTGCCCAGTTTTGCCACCTCTTCAAGGCTAGAAACTTCAACTACTCGTCCTTGCATTGGACCATTCGTTCCTACCGATCCACCAAGTGTTCGGATACTCAATTCAATGTCTTTATCTGATTTGATAGCTGCCGTTTCAATGTCTCCCCTTTCCCAAAAAGGCACATCAATCGACTGAAGATAAACCCTGTCTAAGCCAAGACCATCCATGACTTTTTTACCCCAAACCACGGCTTTTTCGGCTTCTTTTGAGCCACTCAAACGGTGGCCAACATCCTTACACAGATGTTCCAAATTTTCATAGCACTCGCCATGAACTAAGGCTTGATCAAAAATATTTCTAATAAATATAGAATCATCATTGGTTGTTGAAACCTGTGCTGATACTGGAAAGATTAGTATGCACAAAAAGCAAAAAGATATAAAACTCCTCATAATCAAATGTCAGCAATTATACACCCGAACTACAGTTCATCAAAGTGATGGCTTTAGAAACGGACAAAAAAGGAATGGTATTTGACAAGTCTAAAGTACAAAACCGTGGTAAAACACGTTTAACAAATAAATTTGCACCGATTAAATTATTAAGATGAAAAAACTACAAATAGTCACACTCCTTCTTTTCACAACCTTGTTTATTGGCCTAAAGTCCGATACCACTGCAGTACAAGAAGATGGAATCAAATTTTCTCACATCGATTTTAAAGCAGCCAAAGCTTTAGCCAAAAAACAAAACAAACTTATATTCATTGATGCCTACACGACCTGGTGCGGTCCATGTAAGTTAATGTCAAGAACGGTGTTTAAAGAAAAGGCCGTAGGTGACTACTACAACGAACATTTTATCAATCTTAAGGTAGACATGGAAACTGTCGAGGGTCTATCTTTAAGTAAAAAATATAGTGTTACCGGATACCCAACTTTTCTTTATCTCAAGCCAGATGGTTCACTCATCAAAAAAACGATGGGTGCTACAAACAGCAGCAAGTTTATTGGTTACGCCAAATCAGCAAGAAAGAGCCAATAGGCTTATACAAACAGGGTCTTGAAAGTTTCGGGTACTGACGTTACTTTTCGGTTGTCATAATCAAAACAAACCATCCTGGTTTTGGCTAGCGCCAGAACCTTGTCAGTCGTTTTATTGGTGAGTGTATATACCAAATCGAAACTAGAATTGGAAATATCGTTCACGGCTATTTCTATTTTTATCGAATCATTTAGAAACCCTTCACTTTTATAGCTAATGGCTGCATCGCCCTGAATTAAACTAGTTCCCCAAAAATCCAACTCGCTCATGTTGTACGACCTAAAAAACTGAACCCGTGCTTCTTGCATATAACTAAGCACCTTATCGTTACCTAGGTGATTGCCATAATTTAAATCGGTAACCCGTACTTCAAGATTTGTTTCGAAAGCGTACGACTCTGGTGTTTCAATTTTTATCCTAGGCATGTTCTAAAGGTTTAAATAAAGCAATCAAATCATCTGTGATCGACACGGCGCGTTTTTCTTTCGTATCGAACAGAACAAAAGTGACTTCAGCTTTGGTTGTCGTTTGACCTGAAACCTCGATTGTTTGAATAAAAGAAATCGTTTTTCGTTTTATGTTCCCTAAATGTGTTGAAATAAATGCCACATCATCTGTTACAACTGGCTTTTTAAAATCAACATTGATATTCACCACAAAAAACTGCAGCTGTCGCGCATGAAGCTTCTGGACTAAGTCGTAATCATTTAAAGCAGTCCAACGGGCTTCTTCAAAAAACTCCAGATACCTAGCGTTGTTTACGTGTCCGTAGGCATCACAATGAAAGCCACAAACCAGTTTATTTAAGGTATGAATCAATGTCTAACCGGCTGTATCAATAATATGTTGCTCTGCTGAATCTTCTCCTTCATACTCTACCTCGACATAACGATAAAACATTGCCGATAAGGCTGCAATGGAAAGACTATACACGGCAATAGACATACCGATTTGAACAACCATCATCAATACACTACCCACGCTACCTATAAACCCAAGTAAACTGCTAACGAGCAATAATGCCAATCCGTACACTATCATAAATACAATCAGTACAAGCATAATCTTAAAGCCTCGTCCCCATGTAATATTTTTCATGCTGAACGATATAGACTCACTAAGTGACATTTTGCCGTGTACGATAGCTGGGTAAGCCCCTAAAAACCGATTTAAGAACGCTATGGTAAACAGAAACCCTACAAATGCTAGGCTAAAATGTAGCCCTGCCAACATAAAAGAGACCAGTGTTAAAACGATATAAACTAATAAAATGACGGCTGTTAACCCGAAGATCTTAAATACATCCTTCGAAAATGCTTCTGAGAATGCCCCTGATACATTAAGAGGCGCCTGATTAATTACTTGATCACTAATAATCAACAAAAAGTTGATCACCCAAGACATAACAACCATACCAATTAGGTAACCAAAAATCATTAACCCTATGGCCTTGCCAATACCGAAGTTTTGGAAGTACTCCGCAAATTGTTGATTCCGTTCTTCCATCGACTCTAAATCGAACATGCTTGATGGATCCATCATTTCTTGAAATCCATCTTGACCCAACATTTTTGAAAATACGAAAAACGTTAATGCCATTGAGACTAGAAAACTAATAAGTGCCACGATAGACATTGGTTTAAACAGATTTTTGGCGTGTTGCCAGATTCCATTCCACAAGTCGTTTTTAAACAGTTCGATTATATTCATACCTCAAATATATCAATATATAGATTCTGAGAATCACGTTGTTTGCTAGAGGTGAACAAGATTTCGACGTACGTTTTCATCTGCATTGGTTTTTTATATAGTATTGAATATATTTTCTAATCTATGGCAGAGTTACTGCATTCGAAGGGGAAGTTTGGAACGGCTCCTGTTTTCTTGACTGCGATATCTACAATCTTAGGTGCTGTTATGTTCCTTCGGTTTGGTTATGCTGTGGGCACCGTTGGGTTTATTGGCACGCTTACAATTGTGATTGTAGGGCACATGGTGACTATCCCAACGGCCATGTCACTGGCCGAAATCGCTACCAACCAAAAGGTAGAAGGTGGAGGCGAATACTATATCATCTCACGTTCTTTTGGGTTAACCATCGGCGCTAGCATCGGCCTGGCATTATACTTATCACAAGCCATTAGCGTAGCATTCTATGTGATTGCATTTTCGGAAGCTTTTGGCCCTGTATTGTTGGCTTTGCAAGAAGGTACTGGTATTGACATTGCCATTTCAAAAAGGCTTTTAGGGTTATTGAGTGTAGGCCTGCTGGCCGCACTCATGTACACCAAGGGGGCCAAAACAGGCATGTGGATGTTGTATGTGGTCGTTGCAATTTTAGCCGTTTCACTTATTATGTTTTTCGCTGGCACTGGAGAACCTGTAGAAAATTTCTTATGGCGCGCCGACAAAGACAACTTCTTTGTGGTTTTTGCCATTGTGTTTCCGGCATTTACAGGAATGACGGCAGGTGTTGGTCTTTCGGGAGACCTCAAAGACCCTAAAAAATCGATACCACAAGGCACTTTATTTGCCACATTAATAGGGATGATGATTTATGTGCTAATTGCCTACAAATTGGCAGGATCATCGGCTCAAGAAAGTTTGATTGGTGATCAATTGGTGATGTCGAAAATTGCCGTGTGGGGGCCAATAATACCGATAGGTTTAGCTGCAGCTACAATATCTAGTGCATTAGGAAGCGTTATGGTGGCACCAAGAACCTTAAACGCAATTGCCGCCGATAAGATTATACCAATCCCTAGATTCAACCGTGTTTTTGGTACGATAAAAAAGACCAATGGAGAACCTGTTAACGCATCCATGTTAACCTGTGGCATTGCCTTCTTCTTCGTTTTACTTGGAGACATAAATGCAGTGGCCGAGGTTATTTCGATGTTCTTCATGGTTACCTATGGTGCGATTTGTTCGATTTCACTGCTAGAAAACTTCGCTTCAAACCCGGGATATCGTCCCTCATTTAAATCCAAATGGTACATCAGCTTGATAGGTGCAGTTTTGTGCGTTGTGTTGATGTTTAAGATTAATACCATTTATGCCATTTTAGCTATTGGGTTAATGGTAATTACCTACTACGTGCTGACACAATCGCAACGTAACAAGAGCGACATGGCAAGCATATTCAGTGGTGTGATTTTCCAAATAAGTCGGAATCTTCATGTATTCTTACAAAAATCAAAACAAGAGGAGAACATGGACGAATGGCGACCAAGTGTGGTATCTATTAGCAAAGATTCATTTAGCAGGCACGATGAGTTTGACTTGTTACGTTGGATCTCTCACCGCAAGGGCTTTGGTATGTTTATCCATCATATTGACGGTTATTTAAGTAAAGAATCGGCAGAAGAAGCGAGAGAATGCCTAAAGCGGTTAATTAAACTTACACAGGTGAGTAAAAGTAGTGTGTTTGTCGACACCATTATAAACCCTACATACAAAGCAAGTATCAGTCAGGTATTACAACTTCCTGGTGTATCTGGAAAAGAGAACAACATGGCATTGTTTGAATACTACAAAACCAAATACGATGCATTGGATGAAATACTAGACAACATTGGTTTGGTTAAGGCCGTTGGTTACGACACATGTATTTTATGCTCAAGCGAGAAAAAGTTTGGCTTTACAAACGAAATACATTTATGGATTACGAGTAATGATTATCAAAACGCCAATTTGATGATTTATTTGGCCTACATCATCTTAGGTCACCCTGATTGGGAAGATGGCATCATCAAGTTATTTGCCATACACCCAGTTGACGAAATTGCCAATGAACGAATCAAGCTTAAAGAGATGATTAAGACGGGCCGCCTACCTATCTCTGCGAATAACATCCGAATTATCCCGATTAAAGAAGACGTGACTACAAAGGAGATTATTAATCAGAGTTCAAAAGACGCAGATTTAACCATTGTTGGCTACAGAAGTGAGTTGGTCAAAAAGACTGGTAAAGACTTTTTTATGGGCTACGACAATGTAGGCAACGTGTTGTTTGTTAATAGCCAGAACGAGAAGGAGATTACTTGATAATTTTTAATTCTTAATTGGAATTGAGTGATGTATTCAAACAATACTATTCAATCAGAACTTGATGCAAGGTTCAACTAGCAGAAAATTAACAAAGAATTCTCGCCAATCTTTAACTTAGTGGCATCGTAATGGAACTACTGTAAGCGGAATTCACCAAAAAAGCACCTACAATGCAAGAATCAGGATCAAAAAACAATCCAGCATTTTTAGAAGACGTCTTTAAGTTAAATAAAGGCAGTAAACTCGGCGAAGCCCTAACATTAAGTTTGAAAAGACTCAATGAAATTGATGTCAATCCATTAAACAGAATTGGTTTAAAAACGTATCAAAAAGACAAATGGACCATTCATCAAATAATTCAGCATCTTATAGACTGGGAGAGAATTTGGTGCTTTCGGGCTGTAATTTTCGCCCGTGGAGAAAGTGCTATTCCTATTGCACATGACCAAGATATTATGGGTAGCAATTCGAATGCAAACGAATTGTCCATTGAACAGTTAGTCAATGAACTTCGTGCTGTGCGGCAATCAACAATAATGATGTTTGAATCGTTCAATGAAAAAATATTAAAAACAAACTGTGTTTTTTTTGAATATGAAATGCCCCTTTTCACCATAGGTTTAACTATAACTGCCCACCAGATACATCATTTAAAAATAATTCAAGACAGGTATTTGCCGTTAGATAAGTAATAGAGACGATACAGCATTGCTACACTAACATTATTTTGATCGCACGGCATGACCCTAACCTGTGCAGCCATTTAAAAAATGACAATCCAAGAAATATTAAATACTACCAAACACAGGCCTTGGAAAATGCCAACCAACCAATGGAAATTTTACCAAGAATGGAATAACGCGATATTTCTTCATTATCAAGTTAACTTAAACGAGTTGGAAAAATTAGTTCCGGAAGAACTGGAAATTGACCTTTTTGAAGGCAAACCTTGGATTTCAGTGGTTGCCTTTACAATGGAAAAGATAAGACCAAAAAACCTACCTTATTTTTCTCCAATTTCGAATTTTGACGAGATAAATATTCGAACTTATGTGAAGTCAAACCATAAAAGTGGCGTTTACTTCTTGAGCATAGAAGCTGGAAACAAGATATCATGTAAAGTCGCGAAACGACTTTCGGAACTGCCATATAGGTTTTCAGAAATTAAAAGAACTGACAAAAAATACGAATCTTTAAATCTTGGGCTTAACGACAAACTTAACATAGAGTATACCATCGGTAAGCAACTAACCGTAAAAACGGAATTAGATAAATGGTTAACTGAAAGATACGCGCTTTTCCAGGATACGGAGAAGTCGATTAATGAGTTTGATATCCATCATTTAGAATGGCCAATTAATGAAATTGAGTTTCAACAACTTGAGATCAATTATCCAAGATTCGAAAAATTAACTAAAGAAAAACCTAGCAAATTCCACTATTCAAAAGGAGTAAAAGTAATTGCTTGGGGGAAGATTAAGAAAGAACGTAAATGAGAGAATTCGTTCTATTTTCTTTACTGGTTAAAGCTTCGGTCTCACACAAATCAATTCAACAACTCTCTCGCGTTTGCTAGCGCCCCTTCGGTTGGGTTTTCCCCGCTTAACATTTGTGCTAACACCTGAACACGTTCTGTGTCGTTCAACTCTTTTACAAACGTTACGGTCTGCTCGTTGTCCAGTTGTTTATAGACGTAAAAATGCGCATTTCCTTTAGAAGCAATCTGTGGTAAATGTGTAATCGACACAATCTGCATTTTACCTGCAAGTGAAGACATCATCTCCCCCATTTTAAGTGCTATCTCTCCAGAAACTCCCGTATCAATTTCATCAAAAATCAATGTGGGTAGCTTTCTATTCTTTGCCAAATAGGATTTTAGGATGAGCATCAAACGCGAAAGTTCTCCTCCGGAAGCTACTTTATGCGCAGGTTTGGCTTGACTGCCCTTGTTTGACGCAAACAACAACTGAAATGCACTTAAACCATACATCGACAATTCTTCTGTCGATTGTACATCCAACCGCAACTCTGCGTTAATCAACCCTAAGTAATCCAGGTCTGCATTGGCTTTTTGCTCTATGTGCGGCAACTGTGCCAATCGTTTTTCATGTAGCTCATGGGCAAGCTTAGTGCACTCATTAGAACGTGCCTCAATGGCTTCTTTCAGCTGTTCAAGTTCGTTTTCTCTGCCGACATTCAACGACAACTTTGTTTCCAAATCGTCCCGAATTTTTATAAGCTCTAATATAGATTGTGACTTGTGTTTGGTTTGAAGTTGATGTAGCCTGCTCATCAGGTCATTAAGTGCGGTGAGTCGCTCTGGGTCAGGCTGAATCCCTAAACCGTAAGACTTCAAATCTGAACCAATTTCTTCAAGTTCGTATTGAACACTAGTTAATCGCTCTAATATTTTGTTCAGGGCTTCTCCCCCACTCAACTTGTTTAATGTATGGCCAACCCCCTGCAACCGCCCTAACAAGGCATCTTCATCATCCTGTAGCGCTTGAATACTTCGCCCAACCACTTCTCCAATTTCCTCCGCATTTTGAAGTACTTCAAATTCAGATTCAATATCAGTAGCTGAAAGGCTTTCAAGATTTGCCTCTTCCAACTCATTGTACAGAAACTGATAATAGTCCTGCTCTGTGAGTTGTTGGTCTACCTCTGCTTGTAGCACCTCGAGTTTCTTTTTTGCAGATTGTAATTCACTAAAAACTGCTTTATAACTTTCCGACAGATCACCAACTCCACTTACTGTATCTAACCAATCAAACAAAAATGCTTGATTCCCTAATTGCAATGTTTGATGTTGTGAATGGATATCCACAAGCTTGCTTCCAACCTCCTTAAGTGCTGTCAAGCCGACAGGTGTATCATTTATAAAGGCTCTTGATTTACCTGAAGCTAAAATTTCCCGACGTAAAATCGCCTCATCATAATAATCTAAATCCAATCGATCAAATAGTGGTTTCAACTGCAGATTTGTAACATCAAAAACGCCTTCAATCACACATTTCAAACCAGATTCAGCTACAACTTGTGTGTCTGCACGCTCACCCAGAATTAAGCCAAGCGCTCCAATTAAGATAGACTTCCCGGCCCCAGTTTCGCCAGTAATAATATTAAAGCCTTCAGATGGACTGAAATGAAGGGATTTAATTAATACGTAGTTATCTACTTTTAGCGCTTTGAGCATACACAAAAATAACTAGCAAATGGTCTACTTATGTATGTTTTTGCAAAATGTGAATTATGTTTTGTTGACTGTTAACATCAGGTTAATTTCGCCTTAATGAATAATAAGCCTCTTATATTAATCAGTAACGACGATGGTATCACTGCACCAGGAATTCGCGTGCTGGTCGATTGTATGAAAAAACTGGGTGAGGTTGTTGTTGTAGCACCTGATAGTCCGCAATCTGGAATGGGACACGCCATTACCATAAATGAATCCCTGCGGTTAGAGAAAAGTGATTATTTTGGACCAGAGGTGCTGGCGTATCAATGCTCAGGCACGCCTGCAGATTGTGTTAAACTTGCATTAGACAAGGTGCTAGACCGCAGACCTGATTTACTTGTATCTGGCATAAACCATGGTTCTAACTCATCGGTTAATGTTATCTATTCAGGCACTATGTCGGCAGCTATGGAGGGAGCCATAGACGGCTTACAAGCGATTGGCTTTTCGTTGTTAGATTACAGCATGGACGCAGATTTTACAGCTGCAGCCGATGTGGTTACACAAGTCGCAACAAAGGTGTTGGACAAAAAAATACCAACCGATTGCTTGTTAAACGTAAACATACCAAACTTGCCAAAAGAAGAGTTAAAAGGAATAAAGGTATGTAGACAAGCGAAAGCCAAATGGGTAGAGGAATTTGACGAACGAATAGATCCTTATAAAAGAAAATACTATTGGTTAACCGGCAAATTTGTGAACATGGATAATGGAGAAGATACGGATGAATGGGCTTTAAAAAACGGATATGCCTCTGTTGTACCTGTGCAGTTCGATTTGACGGCACACCATGCCATTGGAACATTGAACAACTGGAACTTAAATGAATAAATTTAATACGCTGCCCTGGGGATTGGTTGTTGGATTGCTTTGTCCTGCGATTGCGCTATTGCTTATCTGCATTGGTATAGACCCAGATATCGATTTTACCGACATGGATCATTTGAATTTAAACCTTAAACGCATCAGTCCGTTTTTACGTCTGAGTTTAATTGCCAACATGATCTTTTTTATCCCGTTTAAGAAAAAACCCAAGGTGAGATTTCTGCGTGGATTAATTGGCGCTACAATTTTATACGGCATCGTTATTTTGATTATCCATTTTCTGTGAAGTACTTTATAATAGCTGGAGAAGCCTCTGGAGACTTGCATGCCTCGAATTTAGTATCAGAGATTTCGAATATTGATTCGTCTGCTAAGCTTAATGGTATGGGTGGACCAAAAATGTCTGCAGCAGGAGTAAATCTAGTTGTAGACTACAGTGATTATAGTTTTATGGGATTTGTTGAGGTGATTGCGAATCTTGGAAAAATAAAGAAACTCTTCACCAAGATTAAATCAGAGATTTCCAGCTTTAACCCAGACCGAGTAATACTGGTAGACTACGGAGGGTTTAACCTTAAGATCGCCAAATTTTGTAAAGAAAAAGGTATAGAAACACACTTTTACATTCTGCCTAAGGTATGGGCTTGGAACGAAAAGCGTGTCTCAAAAATTAAAAAATACGTCGACGTTGGGTATTGCATTTTCCCTTTTGAAGAAGATTATTTCAGACGTCATGGCGTTAAAGCGCATTACGTAGGAAATCCTGTGGTGGAGCAAATACAGGGCTACCTCAACGACAACAGTCATAAAGCTCAGCAAGAGTATGTGGCGCTTTTACCGGGTAGTAGAAACCAGGAAATAACCCGCATTTTACCAACCCTGTTAGCATTTGCCAAAAGTCGCTCAGATGTATCTTTTAAGATTGCTGCGCATGATCCGGAATTGTTTCAACCTTACACGTTTCCTGACAATGTTGAACTGACCACAGGAGACACATATACCACGGTATATCAAGCCAAAGCAGCGATTGTTACCTCTGGCACGGCCAATTTAGAAACGGCCTTGTTAAACACGCCTCAAGTGGTGTGTTATAAAGCCAATCCGGTTTCATTCTTCCTCGGCAAACTTTTGGTAAAAATAAAATTCATATCACCTGTCAACTTGATTTTGGACAAACTTGTGATACGAGAATTAATTCAGGGCACGTTTAATGTGGTACATTTGGAAGAAGAAGTGAATAAACTATTAAATGAAACCTCGTCGGAGGTTATCAAAGAAAGTTACAAAACGCTTTGGTCGGTTTTAGGCCAGCAATCAGCAGCAAAGCAAGCTGCAATAAAAATTACAAAAATATAAATGAAGACAAAAAATCTACTGTATCTAATTCCACTTGTATCTGTATTAATAGGCTGCAAAGGGAAGTCGAAAATAAGCGCTGACGACAAAAATGCTCGAACTATAAGTATCGAGTATCAAGAACAGTACTGTGGTGGAGCACAACCTAATGATGAGGTGATGGAAGACATCAACGAACTAAAGTTATTTGCAAACCAATCGGCGTACATTTCAAAATTTGTAAATCCAAAGACCTTTACAGATGAAATAAAAGTCAATTTTGATAAAGCTGGTTTTGCAACAGTAGCATTAGACACTGGGTTGTATGTTGTGTCATTTTATCAATTAAATATTCCCGCACCAGTTGTTGAGGATAAAGCTGAACCAGACAAAACACAGGATGTTTCTAATGACCAAGAAGATGCTATGGATGAAGACGCGTACAAAGCGGCATGTGAACTTAACTGGAAGCGGATGACGGCAACTCCATTAAAGATTATCGGAGGCAAGTCTGCCTACAAAGTGATTATGAACAAGGAGTGTAACCCTTGTGAAGAACCAAGACCATAATCAAGGCGGCGGAGGCAAACACGGATTACATCCAAAGTACAAGTTTGCAATTAGGGTGGTATCTCCTAAAACATCGAACATTGACAAAATTCTTTGATTAAATGCCGTGAGACACCTTTGCTCCTCACCCTGAATGGTTTCAAGGTCTTCAAGCTTTGACACCAATCGTATCGTATAATGTCCGGTATTAAGCCTGTTTTCGTAATTTGTATCAGTAGCCGATATGCTATCTAAACAAATTAGACCATCACCATATACGTACACTTTTGCTCCCGTATAAGGTTTAGGCGTAGCCAAATCCTTGATTAATTCTGGTGGAGGCATTGCTCCTCCACAGTAAGCTTCAGTTTGTGTTAGTGTTAAAGCAACCAAATGCTGTGGTGGCTGGTTACATTTTTCAGCAGACAACCCAAAGAACAAAAGAATGGCAATGACCGTATTGCGCATCTTATAAGTTTCCTCTACGTTCTTGTTCTCTTTCTATGGATTCAAACAAGGCTTTGAAGTTTCCTTTGCCAAACGATTGTGCTCCTCGGCGCTGAATAATTTCGAAAAACAACGTTGGACGATCCTCAACTGGCTTGGTAAAAATCTGTAACAGGTATCCTTCGTCATCACGATCCACCAAGATGTTATGTTTCTTCAAGTCTGCAACATCTTCTTGAATATCACCTACACGTTCTAGTAAGTCCTCATAATAGGTATCAGGGACATATAAAAACTCAATCCCTCGGTTTCTCAATTCACTGATAGTATGTAAGATGTCGTCGGTGGCTACAGCGATGTGTTGCACTCCAGCTCCACCATAAAAGTCTAGGTACTCTTCTATTTGTGACTTGCGCTTACCATCTGCAGGTTCGTTAATGGGAAATTTTACATAACCATTTCCATTGCTCACAACCTTCGACATTAATGCAGAGTACTCTGTAGATATGTCATCATCATCAAATGTCAACAGTAATCTAAATCCTAAAACATCTTCATAAAACTTCACCCACTCGTCCATCATACCCAACTCAACATTACCAACGCAGTGGTCGATGTGTTTTAGGCCGACAGGCGTAGAATTAATTTTATGTGTAGGCTTCTCGTATCCCGGTAAGAATACACCGTTATAGTTTGATCGCTCAACAAACTTGTGAATGGTTTCACCATAGGTATGAATACCAGAGATAATAACGTAACCATGTTCATCTTCAAAGCGCGTTGGCTCCATGTAAGACTTGGCACCTCTTTTAATTGTCTCTTCGTATGATTTTGTTGCATCATCCACCCATAACGACAAGTATTTAACACCGTCTCCATGTGTATTTACATGGTTTGATATTTCTGTATTTGCGTTTAATGCTGTAGAAAGAATTAGTACAATTTTACCTTGTTTTAAAACATATGACGCTTTTTCGCGCACCCCTGTTTCTGGTCCTGCATAGGCTACTAATTCGTACCCCCAGGCCATTTGGTAATAGTATGCCGATTGCTTTGCATTACCAACATAGAACTCAATATGATCTGTGCCATTAAGCGGAAGAAAATCCACCTCAGGCTTTATGCTTTCTAAAGTTTCTCGCTGCATTTCGTTTGTTTTTTACAGTTGCAAATATCTACAAACTTCGGGTATTTAGAAGTTATGAGACACAAAAAAAGGGCATCTACGATGCCCTTTCTATATATTTTAAAGTAAGTCCTATTCTTTCGAATCACCTTCCGCTTCTGTTGAAGCTTCTGGTGTTGTTTCTGGTGCTTCTTCAACCACTTCAGCAACTGGCTCAGCAGCAACTGTTTCAGCTTTTTTACCACCACGACGTGTACGTTTTGATTTCGATGCGCCAGATTTCTTAGAAACCTTTTGATCTAACATAGCCTCGTTAAAGTCTACTAACTCCATCATACACATTTCGGCGTTATCACCTTGTCTGTTATGTGTTTTAAGGATTCTAGTATAACCACCTGGTCTATCAGCTACTTTCTCAGCTACAGTACTAAACAATTCCTTTACAGAATCTTTGTTTTGTAAATAGCTAAATACAACACGTCTAGAGTGTGTTGAGTCCTCCTTTGATTTTGTAATCAATGGCTCAACAAATACACGCAACGCTTTTGCTTTCGCTGTTGTTGTAAATATACGTTTGTGAATTATCAACGAAGATGCCATATTAGACAACATCGCTTCTCTATGGCCCTTCTTACGACCTAGATGATTAAATTTCTTTCCGTGTCTCATTTCCTTCTTAAGTCAAATATTATTCGTCGTCTAAGTTGTATTTAGCGACATCCATTCCAAAATTCAATCCTTTTTCTCTTACAAACTCTTCAAGCTCGGTCAATGACTTTTTACCGAAGTTTCTGAATTTCAATAAGTCTTCAATATGGTAGCTTACTAGCTCCCCTAAAGTTCTAATTTCTGCAGCTTTCAAACAGTTGTATGCACGTACAGAAAGATCAAGATCAGCAAGAGAAGTTTTCAATATCTTTCTCATGTGAAGTGTGTTCTCGTCAACTTCTGCAGTTTTTGTTTTTACTTGGCTATCTAACAAGATGCTTTCATCTGAGAACAACACTAAGTGCTGAATCATAATTTTAGCAGCTTCTTTCAAGGCATCTTCTGGGTGAATAGAACCGTCAGTAGAAACTTCAAAGATTAATTTTTCGTAATCCGTTCTTTGCTCTACTCTAAAATCTTCAACTCTAAATTTTACATTTTTGATTGGTGTAAAGATAGAATCGATAGGTACTAAACCGATTGGAGCGTCAGCAGGAAGGTTCTCTTCAGATGGAACATAACCTCTACCCTTATCAATAGTTAATTCTATTTCCAAATTAACGAAAGGCTCCATATCACAGATAACTAAATCTGGATTAAGGATCTCAAACGAATTTGTATATCTAGAGATATCACCAGCAGTAAAAACATCTCTTCCTTTTAAAGAAACATAGATTTTTTCTACTTCGTGTCCTTCAGTTACTTTCTTAAATCTTACTTGTTTTAAGTTTAAGATTATCTCAGTGATGTCTTGAGACACCCCTTTTATCGTTGAGAATTCGTGATCTACACCAGGAACTTTGATTGAAGTAATCGCATAACCTTCCAAGGAAGACAACAAGATTCTTCTCATAGCATTACCAACAGTAACACCATATCCTTTTTCTAAAGGAGAAAATTCAAACAGACCATAATTGTCTGTTTCCTTATGCATGATAACCTTATCCGGTTTTTGAAAATCTAAAATTGCCATTTCTTCTTTTAATTATGATTACTTAGAATATAATTCAACGATCAACTGCTCCTTGATATTTTCAGGGATATCAACACGCTCTGGGTGGTTTAGGTAAGTTCCAGACAATGCGCTATCGTCCCATTGCAACCAAGAAAACTCTCCTCTGCTTGCAAGTGAATCCGTGATAAACTCGATTGATTTTGACTTCTCACGAATAGAAACCACATCACCAGGACGTAATTGGTAAGATGGGATGTTTGTAACAACACCATTCACCAACATGTGCTTGTGAGAAACCAACTGACGTGCGCCACTTCTAGTTTTAGCGATACCTAAACGGTACACTGTATTGTCTAAACGCGACTCCAAGAACTTTAATAAGTTCTCACCAGTAATTCCTTTTTTACGCGCAGCTTTGTCAAACAGATTTGCGAATTGCTTCTCCAATACACCGTAAGTGTATTTTGCTTTCTGCTTTTCAGCTAGCTGAACTGCGTATTCAGATTTTTTTCCTCTTCTTCTCGCATTACCGTGTTGTCCTGGAGGGTAATTCTTTTTCTCCAGTGCTTTATCAGGGCCGAAAATTGGTTCTTTAAATTTTCGAGCGATTTTAGACTTAGGACCTGTATATCTTGCCATTTATCTTTACTTCTAAATGTATTAAACTCTTCTTCTTTTTGGTGGACGACATCCGTTGTGTGGCAATGGAGTAACATCTGTAATAGATGTAACTTCTATACCCACTGTTTGTAATGATCTGATAGCAGACTCTCTACCTGCACCTGGACCTTTAACAAACACGTCAACCTTTCTTAAACCAGCGTCAGCTGCAACCTTAGCACAATCCAAACAAGCTGTTTGACCTGCGTAAGGTGTATTTTTCTTGGATCCTCTGAATCCCATTTTTCCAGCACTTGACCAAGAAATAACTTGTCCTTGGTTGTTTGTGATAGATATTAACAAGTTGTTAAAACTTGCCTTAATGTGTACTTGTCCAGTGGACTCAACATTAACTTTTCTTTTCTTCGTTACCTTTTTACCAGTTGCCATAACTCAATATTTATTACTTAACGGCTTTTTTCTTACCTGCAACAGTCTTACGCTTACCTTTACGTGTACGACTATTGTTTTTAGTTCTTTGCCCTCTCAATGGCAATCCTTTTCTATGTCTTAAACCTCTGTAACAACCTATGTCCATCATACGTTTGATGTTCATTTGTGTTTGAGATCTCAACTCTCCTTCGACAGTCATTTGAGAAATCGCCTCACGAATAGATGCGATATCATCGTCATTCCATTCATTTACTTTCTTATCCCAAGAAATTTTTCCCGCTGTAAGAATATTTTGAGCTGTAGTAAGCCCGATACCGTAAATGTACGTTAACCCTATAACGCCTCTTTTATTTTTAGGTAAATCAACACCTGAAATCCTTGCCATTTCTTAAATATTAACCTTGTCTTTGTTTAAATCTTGGGTTCTTCTTGTTAATCACGTAAACCTTACCGTTTCGTTTAACAATCTTGCAATCAACACTTCGCTTTTTTACAGCTGCTGTAACTTTCATAATTTTTATTTATATCGGTAAGTAATACGTCCGCGTGTTAAGTCGTATGGAGTCATCTCCACTTGAACTTTATCTCCTGGCAGAATTCGGATGTAATGCATCCTCATCTTCCCAGATATCGTGGCCAGTATTACGTGTCCATTTTCTAATTCTACTCTAAAACGGGCATTTGATAACGCTTCTGTTATCACTCCGTCTTGCTTTATCGGTTCTTGTTTTGCCATCTACTATTTAAGGGCTGCAAAAGTAGCAAATAATAAATTCATTTTCAACCCTAACCTGCTATTGCTCCTCCAGTAGAAGAACGTCCTTTAATTCTACCTGTTTTCATCAAGCCATCATAGTGTCTCATTAACAAGTGAGACTCTACTTGCTGCAATGTATCTAGTACAACACCCACCATAATGAGTAGGGATGTTCCACCATAAAACTGTGCAAACTGATTGTTTACGCCAAAGATGATTGCAAATGCTGGGAAGATCGAAACAAAACCAAGGAAGATTGCTCCTGGCAATGTTATTCTCGACATTACAGCATCTACAAAATTTGCCGTTGCTCTACCAGGTTTAACACCCGGAATAAAGCCACCATTTCTTTTTAAATCATCTGCAATCTGATTTGGATTAACAGTAATCGCTGTATAGAAATAGGTAAACAAAACAATCATAAAGAAGAAAACAATGTTGTATGTAAACGATGTAAAGTCTACAAAACCTGAGAAAAAGTTTCTCAAACCATCGCTGTCTTGAAAGAAACCAGCAACACTACTTGGAATAAACATCAATGCCTGAGCAAAGATAATTGGCATTACACCTGCAGCATTCACTTTTAGAGGTAGGTACTGACGCACACCACCAAACTGACGATTTCCTACAATTCGTTTTGCATATTGTACTGGGATTCTTCTTGTACCTTGAACAAGTAATATAACTGACAGTATTACCAGCAGCCAGAAAACAATTTCTAAGATAAAGATGATTGGACCACCATTGTTACTCATTTTGTTAGCAAACTCTGCCAATAACGAGTGTGGTAATTTAGATATGATACCGACCATGATGATTAAAGAAATACCATTTCCTAACCCTCTGTCTGTAATACGTTCTCCAATCCACATAGTAAACATGGTACCAGCAACAAGTACAACTACAGAAGTAACCATAAACATAAATGAGTTACTCATTAATATAGTTGTGCTCTTATTTGGATCTGATTGGAAGCTAATAATGAAACTAATTGCTTGAACAGCGGTAATCGCAATCGTTAACCAACGTGTGATTTGATTCATACGTTGACGACCATCTTCCCCTTCTTTCGACATTTTTTGGAAGGAAGGAACTGCAACAGTCAATAATTGAATTACAATCGAAGCAGAGATATAAGGCATAATACCTAACGCAAAGACAGAAGCACGTTCAAATGCCCCACCAGCGAAAGTATCAATTAACCCCATTAACCCTTTAGCAGGGTTCCCTTTGTTGATTTCATCAAGTAATACTTTGTCTATACCCGGAATACGGATAAAAGTACCAACTCTAAATACAGCCAACAAAATAAGCGTATTAAAAATACGCGATCTCAGCTCTTCAATGCTGAAAATATTCTTAATCGTTTCTATTAACTTCTTCATTGATTCTAAACGGTTTCAACGTTACCACCTGCTTTTTCGATCGCTTCTTTAGCCTTATCTGAAAATGCGTGTGCTTTAACTGTTAATCCCGATTTGATTTCTCCACGGGCCAATACTTTAATTCTTTCAGTCTTGCCTACAAGGTTTGCAGCTTGAAGCACCTCTGGAGTAATTTCTTTGAAATTGTATTTTGCAACCAATTCCTCAATTTTACTCAAGTTCAATGCCGTATATGCTACCCTGTTGCGGTTTTTAAATCCACGTTTAGGCAAACGTCTTTGGATTGGCATCTGACCTCCTTCGAAACCAGCTTTTCTGCTGTATCCTGTTCTTGATTGTGCTCCTTTATGTCCTTTTGTAGAAGTTCCACCTCTGCCAGAACCCTGACCACGACCAATACGTTTTCTCTTTTTTACCGACCCTTCAGCCGGTTTTAAGCTACTTAAATCCATCTTATTCTTCTACTTTTATCAAGTGACTTACTTTTCTAATCATACCACGGATTTGAGGAGAATCATTCAATTCGTTTGATTGATTCATTTTTCTCAAACCAAGTGCCTCCATTGTGCGCTTTTGGTCCGCAGGTCTTTTAATCGTACTTCTAACTTTCGTTACCTTAATCTTTCCCATTGTACTGATATTAACCGTTAAATACTTTTTTCAACGAAACACCTCGTTGCTCGGCAACTGTATAAGGGTCTCTAAGTTTAGATAAAGCATCGATAGTTGCTTTAACCACGTTATGTGGGTTAGAAGATCCTTTCGATTTTGCTAATACATCATGTACACCAGCAGATTCAAGTACCGCACGCATCGCTCCACCAGCAATTACACCAGTACCATGCGAAGCAGGCTTAATAAATACCTTACCGCCACTATATTTTCCATATTGCTCGTGAGGAACAGTTCCGTTAATTACAGGAACTTTAATCAAGTTCTTTTTAGCATCCTCAATACCTTTTTGGATTGCATCAATAACTTCACTAGCTTTTCCAAGACCATGACCTACGATACCATTTCCATCACCTACTACAACAATAGCAGTGAAGCTAAAAGTACGACCACCTTTAGTTACTTTAGCAACTCTCTGAATACCAACAACGGTATCTTTAAGCTCTAAATCAGTGGTTTTGATTCTTTTTAATGTTTGCGTTGCCATAATCTCTTAAAATTTTAATCCCCCTTCACGTGCTCCATCGCCAAAACTTTTAACTCTACCGTGGTAGACATAACCGTTTCGATCAAATACAACTTCCTCAACACCGTTACTTACTGCTTGAGCGCCCAACTGCTTTCCTACTTCGTAAGCTTGAGTCACTTTGTTTCCAGCAATATCAACTGCTTTAGCAGATGAGAACGCCAATATCGTACGCTGATTTTCGTCATCAATTAGCTGACCATAGATCTGCTTATTGCTTCGAAAAACAGACAATCTAGGTTTAGAAGCAGTCCCGAAAACGTTTTTACGGATTCTTCTTTTTACCTTTAATCTCTTTTTA